>ERZ827168.18-NODE-18-length-278705-cov-19.267450_pt1 | contig 278705 bp, 188 predicted proteins | sample MGYA00519868_ERZ827168 | MGnify/ENA primary metagenome ERZ827168 (study PRJEB31778, sample SAMEA3449271) | human gut metagenome | biome: human gut; feature: human-associated habitat; material: faeces | place: United Kingdom | collected 2010/2012 ... | reverse complement strand
AGGAATATACCTACACCGTCTCCCTCGCCGCGGCAGAAGACCCGGGATACACCGTATCTGAGGACGGCAGGACCTACGAGGTCTACAACGCCGAGGGTCTGAAGAACCTCGCCAAGCTGGTGAACGAAGAGGGGAAGACCGACATCGACATCACCCTGACCGGCGACATCACCCTGACCGGGGAGTGGACGCCGATAGGGACTGAAAGCCAACCATACACCGGCACCTTCGACGGCGGCGGCAAATATACCATCACGGGGCTGAAGATTGACCAATCGGGAACGGACTATGTAGGACTGATTGGCCGTCTCGGCAGCGGAGGCAAGGTGCAGGACGTAACGCTGACAGAAGTGAACGTAACAGGTGGCACGTACGTCGGCGGCATTGCGGGACAGAACGACGGCACTGTAGAGAATTGCTCGGTCAATGGCACGGTGACAGGTAGAGGGTTCAACGATACCGGCGGCATCGTGGGAACGAATTATGGCACCATCTCCGGCTGCTCGGCGGAAGGGACTGTGACGGGTAGTGTCAATGTCGGCGGAATAGCCGGAGGCAGCTATCTCGGGGTAACCATCGTGGGCTGCTACTCCTCCGCCGCAGTCGAAGGCTACTCCACCGTCGGCGGCGTGGTGGGCAACCTAGGAAACAATAGCTCCCTCATGGCCAGCTACTCCACGGGCAACGTGACCGTCACATCGACTACCGGCTATGCCGGCGGTGTGGTGGGAGTTAATGCCCAAGGTACCGTAACCGCCTGCTACCATGCCACGGGAACTGTCAGCGGACAAGGCAATGTCGGCGGCATTGTGGGTATGAACAATAGTGGCCAAAACACCGCCTGCTACTGGAGCAGCAACCCTGCTAATGGTATTGGCAAAATGGATAGCGGCACCAACGGCACCATCAAGGTGGACGGCGACTGGCAGAATGCCGTTACACAGATGAACACCGCCCTGCAGAATGCAGGTTCAGAGTGGCGTTACGAACTCACTGGAGAATTGCCTACCTTGAAAAAATAGTAAACCGTCGGGCGGGCCCCAAATCGGAGCCCGCCCTTTTTCGTACCGGCAGGCGCCCGTTCACACCGACAGCCCGAAGGAGTGGACAAAATCGGGCCGGAAAGGGATCTCCGCATCCGGCCAATCTTCACAACTGTCGTATCCGTCAGGAGGGGGGCAAGAAAAAGCCTTGATTCCGTTTAGGGATCAAGGCTCTGCTGCTTTTTGTTTTTGTGGTACCACCAGGAATCGAACCGGGGACACAAGGATTTTCAGTCCTTTGCTCTACCAACTGAGCTATGGCACCATCCCGATATCGGAAGCGTGTTCCGTATTATCGTGGTGCAAAGGTAACCATTTTTTTTGATTCCGCAAGCATCCGACGCAAAAAAATCCTTTTTTTTCTCATTTTTTGCCCCGATACCCCGCTTTGCATCTCCCCAAGGAACGGAAACGAACGGACGGTCGGGAGCTCCCGACCGTCCGCCTGCAGATTATGTGCCCAACCGGCATCCCTGCCCTATTGGACGGGATCCGTCAGCACGAACTTCTCGTACATGGTACCGAATGTTCCGGCAGAAACGTTGTAGGCCATGTTGAAATAATAGGTCTGCGTCTCCGGATCGTAGTAGCTCGTCACATCGGCGCCGTCGGTGGTGACATAAACCGGACCGTAGGTCTGGTGATCGGCTCCGACATATTGCTCGGCCACGGTGATCTTGCCCGTCGCATCGCACTTGAAGAGCAGATCGACGCCGCCGCCCCAGTTGGTGATCTTGTACGACGTACCCGAAGCATAGAGCGACAGACCGGGATCTTCACCCGAGAAGAGTCCGTTGTAATAGAAGGTGCCCGTTCCAAGGAAATCCCACACCGTCATGTCGATGCTCAAGACCGACCATCCGCCGTCGTAGGTGACATAGGGATTCGAGTAGCGCACGTCTCCGATCGAGAGTTCGAGCGTGTAGTCTCCCGAGGAGACCTTATTGACCTTGACCTCAAGGGCCGCCTTGTTTTCACCGGCGGCAAACTCGATCGTCGAGGGGCACTCGAAGGCCTCGCTGCGCGAGAAGACCGTGAGAGGAACCGTGGCGGCCTCCGCACTGTTCAGGCGCATCACCTCCACGGTGAAACTCAGATTGTCGATTTCGTCCGACATCACGTCATAGGTCGTCGGATTCGAATCGGCGAAGTAGACGTCCATGCAATCCGACGGCACGGGCTCGCTCCACGTAAAATCATCGTCGTCCGAGCACGAGGCCAATCCCGAAAGGCATGCCGCGAACAGGGGCAGATATACTGATTTGTTGAATTTCATACGTTTGGTTCTTTTCGATTAAACGGATCTTGTTATTCGATGACATTGTCCACCGTGTTCGACGGATCGGGGTTGTTCATGCCCACCAGCGCCGAGTTGCTCTGCCATTCGGTACGCGGGATCTGGAGGTTCCACCACGGAGCGCGGCCGTCCACCTCGAAGCGGTAGCTGTCGTCGGGGCAGTTCGAATTGGCCAGGTGGATGCCTAGTGCAAGACGCTTCTTGTACCAGAAGGCGATGCCCTCACCCCAGAACTCGATGCGGGCCTGCAGGCCGATCTCCTCCTGAAGCTCCTTGAGGCTCGAGGCCGAGAAGCTGTACGACGGCTGACGGTAGGACTGCATGAAGCTGTTGAGTGCATTGACGCCCTCGGAGAGGTTCTGTGCGCCGAGCGCCTCGGCCTCGATCAGGTACATCTCCTCGACACGCATGAGCGGATGATCGACCGCATTACCCACGGTATAGGTCGTGTAGTTGCCCTGTCCGGGACGGAACTTGATCGAAGTCAGCGGCTTGAGCGTATTAGCGAAGAAGGTCTGGTAGTCCGGGCGGCAGCTCTTGTAGTCGTAGTAGTCGAACAGTCCGGGATCGAGCCACGAGTGCTTGCGGAAGTCGTCGTCGGCGATCTCCGCATAGAGGTTCGAGTTGATGCCGCGGCACACGGACTTGCCATAGTTGGTCCAGTCCTCCTCGGTGGACATGTGGGCAATGAACGAGTAGAGGTTGTGGACGGTCTCCGAGGTCTGGACGGTACACCACATCCACGAGCTGTTGCTCGTCGAGCTGTTGAAACCGGTCGTCGGATCCTCCCACTGGGTCTGCGTCAGCGGCGAGTAGCTGCCGGCCGTGATCGCCTTGCGGGCGTAGTCGGCCGCCTTCTGGTAGGCTCCGTCCACACCGGCAGAGCCGCGCTCGAGGTAGGCACGGGCCGCAATACCGTAGACGACGCTCAGGTCGGGCATCTTCTTCGACGTGCGGGCGTAGTCGGCCAGCATGCGCTCGGCGCGCTCCAGGTCGGGGAAGATCACCTGGTCGTAGACCTCGGTCACCGTAGCACGCGGATTGCTCTTGGCCTGCTCCTCGGAGGTGTTCTCCGTGACAATGACGCAGGCCAGGTCCTTGATGTTGTCGGGAATCGTGTAGTCGTGCACCTGCGAGCCGTTGCACTCCTTGGGTTCGAACAGACGCACCAGGTCGAGGTAGAACTGTGCGCGGAACGCAAGCGCGATGCCCAGATAGCTCCGCTGGTCGGAGTTGAGGCTCTCCTCCGGAACGGCCGAGAGGGTCGAGATCACGTCGTTGCAGCTCTTGATCCACGAGTAGTAGTTGTACCAGAACTGATAGCCGGTGACATAGTCCTCGCTCAGGTAGAGGTTGCACATCCAGTTGGCGAACCAGTCGTAGCCGGTGTTTCCCAGCACGACCATGTCGCCCGTCATGCAGGTGAGCGAAACGTTGATCGCCGGGTAGCCGAAGTCCCAGGCCTGCGAGTAGTTCTGGGCATAGAGCGTCAGGGCGCCGGGGATGGCATTCACCATCGCGTCGAGGGCCGTGGTCGATTCGGCGACCTGGTCGGCCGTCGCCCCGTTGGTGGGGAAGGTCTCCTTGATACAGCCGCTCAGCGAAGCGGTCGCCACGGCCGATGCGATTATGTATTTGAGTATGGTTTTCATTGTGGTCTGAAGGAATTAGAACTGAACATTGATACCGCCCGAAATCGTCCGGATCGGAGAGTAGTTGGCGTAATTCGTCGAACCGGAGTAGCTGTAACGGGGATCGAAGCCCTGACGGCGCGACCAGTAGTAGACATTGTCGCACGCCAGGTAGATGCGCAGCTTGCCTACGCCGAACTTGCGGGTGAAGGACTCGGGAAGCGTATATCCCACCTGGATGTTCGAGATGTTGAGGTACGATGCATCGAGCAGGAAGCGGTCGGAGGTGCTGACGCTCGTGTTGTCGCCGTACTGGAAGCGCGGGATCGTCGTCGAGGGATTCTCGGGCGTCCACGACTTGAGGATGTCCTTGTTGAGGTTGCTGCCGGCCGACGAGCTGTAAGGCGAAGCCATGCCCGAAGCGTAGCCCGAGTCATAGCTCAGACCGCCGATCTGGTAGGCGAACGAAGCCGATACATCGACACCGAAGAACTGGAACGAGGTGGAGAAACCGCCGTAGAGGTCGGGAAGGGCCGTACCGCAGAGGTAGTTGGTCGCCTCGGAGTAGGTGGTCGTCGTCTCACGCGTGACGTTGCCCTCGGCGTCGGTCACATCCTTGTACCACATCGACAGACCGGTCGTCTGATCGACACCCGCATACTTGGGGATGTACCACGTGTAGTAGGAAAGCCCCTCGCCGACGAAATAGCTTCCGTTAGCATATCCCTCGTAGCCCTGCGCCGTGGTCGATTTACGCTCGGGAGCCAGGTAGGTCACCTTGTTCTTGTAGTGCGACATGTTCAGGGTCAGATCCCAGCGGAAGTTTTTCGTCTGGATGGGGGTTCCGTGAAGCGTGATCTCGAAACCGCGGTTGCGCATGTCACCCACGTTGTCGTAGTAGCCCGAGTAGCCCGACGACGGAGCCACGGGGAAGAAGAAGAGCATGTCGGTGGTCTTGCGGTTGAAGTACTCGACCGTACCGCCCAAGCGGCCGCGGAGCAGCTCGAAGTCCGCACCGATGTTGATGTTCGTGTTGGTCTCCCACGAGATCTCCTCGTTGCCCTTCGTGGTGAAAACGACCGACATCTCGCCGCCGGAGTTCTCGATGTTGTAGTAGTCCACGTAGAGGAAGTTGCTGATGTTGTCGTTACCCTGCGAACCGATCGAGGCCTTGAGCTTCAGCATGTCCACCCAATCGACATTGAACCACGACTCGTGGTTGATGAGCCATGCGGCGCTGGCCGACCAGAAGTTGCCCCAGCGGTGGTCGGGGTGGAAGCGCGACGAGGCATCGCGACGGTACGAACCGTTGAGGATGATCCGGTTGTCAAACTCATACTCGACGCGGCCGAAATAACCCTCGTTGTTGTACTCGGTCGTATAGGATGCCGCCCCCTGCGAATCGACGATCGAGCCGTTGAGCTCGAGGTTGCCGATCGAGAACATCTGCTCCTTCGTACCGCTCAGCACGTAGTTCTTCTGGTTGTAGAACTCGTGTCCGACCATGGCGCTCAGGCGGTGCTTGCCGGCGAAGGTGTGGCTGTAGTTGAGCAGCTGCTGGGCGTTGATCTCGAACGTGCGCTGCGTCTGCACCGTCACACGGCCGCCCGCATTGGCAAACTGGCCGTAGTAGGGGTTGTACATCGAGTTGAAACGCACGTCATCGAGGTTCGTACCGATGTTGAACGTGGCGGTCAGATCGCTGAAGAGCTTCACGTCGGCAAAGGCCGTCCCGGTGAACGCATTGCCGTTGCTGAGGTTCTTGTCGAGCTGCACGCCCTGCAGGGCGTTGAAGTTGGTCATGAACGGACGCGACAGACCGGCATTCATGCCGTCGCCGTAGTCGTACATCTTCAGCCCGTTCTTGTCATACATGATGTTGCCGTTGCCGTCACGGACGTAGACCGGATAGATCGGAGCGGCGTTGTTGGCAAAGGCGAAGATATTGGTCGATCCGGTCGATCCGGACTCGTCGCTGAGGTAGTTGCTCTCATAGTGCGAGTAGCTGGCATTCGCCCCGACCTTCAGCCACTTCTTGGCCTGATAGTCGGCACGCAGACGGGCCGTGTAACGGGTATAGCTGGAACTGGAGACGATACCCTCGTTGTCCAGATAGCCGAGCGAAGCATAGAAATTGGCCCGGTCGTTGGCCGCCGAGATGTTCACGTTGTACTCCTGGCGCAGCGACGTGCGGTAGGCCTCATCGACCCAGTCGTCGGGAGTCAGGTAGTAGTCCTGTCCGTTGTAGGTAACCTTGCGGCCCAGCGTGGCGTTGGGATTGATCTTGCCGTTCGTACCGATGAACAGTTCGCCCTCGGGCACCGTGTAGACCTGATAGCCGAGACCTCCGGCATTGCTGCTGGTCAGCAGCTCGTTGGCGCGGATGGTCGAATCGTAGGACGAGAAGCCGTTGCTGCGGTAGTAGTTGTAGAGCGACTGGTAGTAGGCCTCGTAGTACTGGGCCGGATCGTCGATGTTGTCGTAGAGCTGCGTACCGCGAGCATTGACGCCCCATTTGGCGTCGAGCGTAACGATAGCCTCGCCCTTCTTGGCGCGCTTGGTGGTGATCATGATGACACCGTTGGCACCGCGGGCGCCGTAGAGGGCCGTCGATGCGGCATCCTTGAGCACGGTGAGCGACTCGATGTCGGCCGTATTGATCAGGTTCAGGTCACCCGAATAGGGAACGCCATCAACGACATAGAGCGGCGTTACGCCGGCCGAGATCGACGAAAGACCGCGCACCAGCACGGTCGGCGTGGACGAAGGATTACCCGACGAGCTGGTCACCTGAACACCGGGAATGGCACCGGCGAGTGCCTGGGCGACGTTGGTGACCTGGCGTTTCTCAAGCTCCTCGGACTTGACAACGGCGGCCGATCCGGTGAAAGCCTCCTTGGTGGTCGTACCGAAGGCAACGACGACAACGTCATCGATGCTGGTGGACGACTCCGACATCCGAATGTTCAGGCGGGTCTTGCCGGCAACGGCGACCAACTGCGTATCGTATCCGATGAACGAAACCTGCAGCGTAGCATCGGCAGGAGCGGAAAGCACAAACTGTCCGGCCGCATTGGTCGTCGTACCGTTCGTGGTTCCGTCGACCATGACGGTAGCCCCGGCGACGGGCTTGCCTTCAGCATCGACTACTGTACCGGAAATCTGCTGTGTCTGGGCAGCGGAAAAAAGGCAAAAACCCAGTACGGCAATCAACGTTAGTACAAGTTTTCTTACCATAAAGCGTTAATTTATTAGTAGATTTTTAAAATAAAAAAGCCGACAGCCGGGAGTATCCGACGCAAACATCTGTTAGTCTGCACGATACATTTCAACGGAGCTTTTAACACCCGTTACGGCGCAATCGGCTGAACCTGAGCTTTCCCGAAAGCGGCGGTCATATGGCCATTGCCGTGTCGGTTACTGTCCGGTAACCGATTTTATCGGATTGTATCCTGATTAACAGCTTCTTGCTGCAAATCTGCGGGTTTGCAGGTTACCAGTCCGTAACCGTCGGTCAATAAAATCGGGATAAAAAATCCAGTCCTGGAAACGATAGACATGAAACACGACAAAAAGAGATTCCAGAAATGACAGAAACAAAGAACACATTCCGCATCCTCTTCTATATCAAACGCAATGCGCTCCTCAGGAACGGATCGGCGCCGATCATGGGCCGTATCACGATCAACGGCGAACGCGCGCAGTTCTCCACACGGTTGTCCGTCGATCCGCAGGTCTGGGATCCCCACTCGGGACGGGTGCTCGGACGCCGTGCGCCGGCCGAACGAATCAACGAACGGCTCGACCGCATCCGGATGCGTCTCGAACAGTGCTACGAATCACTGCTCGACCACGCACAACGCCTTACGCCGAATGCCGTAAAGAACCTCTTTTTCGGTCGGGAACAGCACCGGGAACAACTGCTCGGATTTTTCCGTCGCCACAACGAGGAGTTCGGCCGCATGGTGGGCATCAACCGCAGCAAAGCCACCTTTTATAAATATAGGTGCGTCTGCAACCACCTCGAAAGTTACATCCGGACTCGATACGGGCGCGATGATCTGGAGTTCAGAGAGCTCGACCGGGAGTTCCTCTACGGCTTCCACCGCCACATTTCGGGAGCGTGCGGCTGCAGCAAGAACACGATCTGGATCTACATGATCGCCCTCAAACACATTCTGGCGCAGGCCCGCAGCCGCGGCTACCTGAAAGCGGACCTGTTCGCCGGCTACAAAATCCGCAGCGAGCGGGTTTCGCGCGGATATTTGTCCATCGAAGAGATCCGACGGCTGATCCGGCTGGATTTGCCCGACCGCACGCAACGGCTGATTCGGGACGCCTTTCTGTTCGGATGCTTCACGGGACTCTCCTATGTGGACATCCGGCAGCTTACGCCACAGAATATCCAGTATCAGGATCGGCAGATCTGGATCTGCACGAGTCGCTGCAAAACAGCCTCAGAGGTCAGCGTGCGCCTGTTTCCGGTTGCGGAAGCGATTCTGTCCCGTCATCTGCCGGTCCCGGAAGACGGCCGGATTTTCGACCTGCCCACAAACGGATGGTGCAATGCCTGCCTGCAGGTCGTTCTGCAGCAGGCGGGCATATCGCGCCACATCACGTTCCATTGCGCCCGGCACACCTTCGCCACCACCATCACGCTGTCACAGGGGGTGGCAATCGAGACGATCTGCAAGTTACTCGGGCACAAAAACATACGCACCACACAGATCTATGCGACACTCACCCATGCAAAGCTGGCAAACGATATGGAGTTATTGTCCGAACGGCTCGAAAAGCAATTTGCGCCATGAATCGGCATCCTTGTATTTCGGATTGCACCAAGAGTAAGAAAATTTTGAAACAAGGCTTTTATCGAGAAAATACCCGTTATAAATCGTAATCGATATTATAAAATCGCGTTAAAATAATAACCTCAATACACTATTCTTGATTATAATTGCTATGTTCATAAATTATTCTACGATATTATTTGTAAACATCGCTCGAATTTCCTACATTTGTTCCTGAACTTTTTATTTTAAAAAATCTACTAAAATTAACGTTTATGGTAAGAAAACTTGTACTATCGTTAATTGCCGTATTGGGGGGGGGAATCATGATTGCCCTGGCCCAGGTACAGCAGATTTCCGGTACAGTTGTCGATGCTGAAGGCAAGCCCGTCGCCGGGGCTACCGTCATGGTCGACGGAACCACGAATGGTACGACAACCAACGCAGCCGGACAGTTCACGCTCTCAGCAGCTGCCGATGCCACGCTGCAGGTTTCGTTCATCGGATACGAAACGCAGAAGGTTGCCGTCGGCGGCAAGACGTCGCTCACGATCCATCTGGGCGAGGACACGCAGGACATCGACGATGTGATCGTGGTGGCCTACGGTACGGCCAAGAAGGAGTCCTTCACCGGATCGGCCGCCGTCATCAAGTCTGAAAACCTCGAGAAACGTGTCGTTGCCAACGTATCGAAGGCCCTTGAGGGCCAGGTGACCGGCGTGCAGACCACCTCCGGAACCGGACAGCCCGGCTCGGACGCCACGATCGCCATCCGCGGTTTCGGTTCGCTCAACGCCAGCTCCTCGCCGCTCTATGTCGTGGACGGTATCGCCTACTCGGGTACGATCAGCTCGATCAACCCCGAGGACATCGAGTCGATCACCGTGCTCAAGGACGCCTCGGCCGGCGCCCTCTATGGAGCCCGCGGTGCCAACGGTGTCATCGTGATCAATACCAAGCGCGGCCGTGACGGCGACACCGAGGTGTCGTTCAAGGCAACGCTCGGCGTTTCGTCGCGTGCCATTCCCAACTACGATCTGGTTAATCAGCGCGAGTTCATCGAGCTCACCTGGCAGTCGCTCTACAACTCGGCCTATTTCACTTCGGGTTACAGCGACGCAGCCGCCCGCACCTACGCATCGTCGCGTCTGTCGGGTACACTGGGTGCCGGATACAACCCCTTCAAGAACTACTCGTGGGCAGAGCTCGTAGATCCCGCCACGGGCAAAGTGCGTGCCGATGCCAAGTCGGCCTACAACGAGAGCTGGATCGACGAAGTCACCGACAACGCGGCCTTCCGTCAGGAGTACCAGGCTTCGGTATCGGGCGGTAACAACATCCACCGCGGAAGCATGTCGCTGAGCTACCTCGACGAGAACGGTGTGCTGAAGACCACCAACTTCCAGCGCTACACCGGCCGCGTCAGCTACGACACGACGCCCCGCCACTGGTTCGCCGGCGGCATGAACGCCAACTTCTCGCACTCGAAGAGCAACTCGAACCGCTACACCGGATCGGCCAACTCGAACGTCTTCTACTCGGCCCAGCTGATGGCCCCGATCTACCCGGTCTACATGCGTGATGCCGAGACGGGCGCCCTGCTGCTCGACGAAAACGGCAAGAAGCAGTTCGACTACGGTTCGGCCCGTCCGCAGGACTCCAACACAAACTGCATCGCCGGCTTCTACGACGACCCGACGTCGAACACCACCGAGAGCCTCTCGGCCCGCACCTATCTCACCTTCGGCAGCGACGACGACAAGGCCGGCTGGCTCAAGGGCCTCAAGGCCACGCTCAACTTCGGTGTCGATTACCGCACGTCGAACAACATGTCGTATTACAATCCGTACTTCGGCAACCAGGCATCGAACGGCGGTCTGATCGAGAAGAACAACTACCGCTACATGTCCTACACGTTCAACCAGCTGGTTACCTACAACCGGACGTTCAACGAGAAGCACGAGATCAGCGCCCTGCTCGGCCACGAGTACTACGATTACGAGCAGAACTACCTGACCGGTTCGCGTTCGGGTCTGGTGAGCGGCATCTACGAAGTTGTCGGCGCCTCGATCAACGACACCCGTTCGCAGACCGACCGCCACACCATCGAATCCTACTTCGCCCGTCTGAACTACGGTTTCGACAACAAGTACTACATCGACGGCAGCTGGCGTACCGACGGTTCGTCGCGCTTCGCCCCCGATCACCGCTGGGGACACTTCTGGTCGGTCGGCGCTTCGTGGCGCATCTCGCAGGAGGAGTTCATGCGCGACATCCACTGGATCAACAACCTGACGCTGAAGGCCTCCTATGGTGTACAAGGTAATGAAAATATCGACACCTATTACGGCTGGCAGGGCTATTACAGCATCACCTCGACGGGTACCGACTACGGCTTCTCGATCGCACAGCTCGAGAATCCCGAACTGACGTGGGAGAAGAACGGCAACTTCAACGTAGGTATCGAGGCCACGCTCTTCGGCAACCGCCTCAACGCCACGATCGAGTACTACAACCGCAAGACGACGGACATGATCATGGAGCGCCCGATGGCCTTCTCGACCGGTTTCGAGTCGTACCTCGACAACATCGGCGAGATGCGCAATACGGGTTGGGAGATCTCGCTCAACGGCGTGCTGGTGAACCGCCCCGACTTCCGCTGGGACGTGACCGTCATGGCATCGACGCAGAACAACAAGGTGCTCAAGCTGACGCCCGAGGCCAAGGAGATCATCGGCGGCTCGACGATCATCCGCGAGGGCCTGCCCGTCAATACGTTCTACCTGCCCAAGTTCGCAGGTGTGGATCCGGCAACCGGAGCCGCGCTCTACTGGGCCTACGACACGGATGACAAGGGCAACATCACCAACGAGTACATCACCTCCGACACGGGCAAGGCCACGAGCAGCCGCTACCTGATGGGCAGCCGCATCCCCGACCTGTTCGGAAGCATCGGCACGAACCTCCAGTGGAAAGGCATCGACTTCTCGATCCTGACGACCTACTCGATCGGCGGCAAGGTGCTCGACTACATCTACGCAGGCGCCATGAACCCGTTCTACTACGGCCAGACCTACCACTCGCACCTGACGCGCGCATGGCAGAAACCGGGCGACATCACGGACGTTCCGCGCGTGGAGGTCGGCACGAGCAGCATCACCTCGGACCGCTTCCTGGTGGATGCCTCGTACTTCGCCATCAAGAACATCACGATCGGCTATACGATCCCGCAGAAGGCAGCCAGCTACATCGGCATGAAGCACGTGCGTGTCTACTGCTCGATGGACAACCTCGCGCTCTTCACACACCTGAAGGGTATGAACCCGACCTACTCGCTGACCGGAAGCACGTCGTACGTCTACACGCCGTCGCGCAGCTTCGTCGCAGGTCTGGACATCAAGTTCTAACTTATAAACGGAGATTCTGTATATGAAAAAGATATTAATGTTGGGCGTCATCGCCTCCCTCTCGTTCTCCTGCGCGAAGGACGCACTCGAAACATTTCCCTCGAACGCGGTGAAGCCCGACGTCGTCTATGGAGACGTCGAAAACGCCACGTCGGCACTGACCGGAGCCCTTTCGGGTCTGGGTGCCTGGGCCTGGACCAACGGCGTGAGCTCGGGCGTGGGCTTCGGCATCACGTCGAGCTACCTCACGGCCGATGCGCTCGGTGAGGACTACATCCTCTCGGGAGCAGGCAGCGGCTGGATGTGGCAGACCTTCTCCTACAACGTGAAGAACTGGTACGACGACTCGCGTCTGCAGTGCTACACGGAGTGGAACTGCTACTATACGACCATCAACTCGTGCAACAGCCTGATCGCTTCGGCCGAACTGCTCTCTGCAACGAACGAGGGCAAGTTCGTCCTCGGACAGGCCTACACGCTGCGTGCGTTCTGCTACCACATGCTGGCCCAGTTCTACGCCCGCGCCTACTACTACTATCCGGAAGACCTCTGTGTTCCGGTCTACACCGAGCCTACGACCTCGGCCACGAAGGGCGCACCCCGCTCGACGAACAAGCAGGTCTACGAAGAGGTCATCTACCCCGACCTGACGACGGGTATCGGCCTGCTCGACGAAGCCAACAAGGCCGGCGTCACGCGATCGAACAAGACTCAGGTGGACTACTACGTGGCCAACGGCATCAAGGCCCGCGTGGCTCTGGCCATGCACAAATGGGAGGATGCCTATATGGCAGCCGAGGAGGCGCTGAAGGGTCCGAACCAGCCGCTCGACATCTCCCAGCTCAAGTCGGGAATGAACGACATCACGGCCCTGTCGAACGTCATGTGGGGTGAGATCAAGACTCCGGACAACTACGGTATGTACGCCTCCTACCAGTCGCAGATGGATGCCGACCACGACGGTTATGCCCAGAAAGCCCGCCGTTGCTGCACATCGTGGTTGTGGAACCGCATGGGCGCAGAGGACGGACGCCGTGCATGGTGGCTCGGCAACTTCGACAACTCGCAGTATCAGGCTACGGGACAGGCGATCAAGTATTGCCAGGTGAAGTTCAAGTTCCAGGGCAACACGTGGCTGGGTGACTACATCTACATGCGTGCCGAGGAGATGCTGCTGACCGCTGCCGAGGCCTACTGCCACGCCGGCAACGACCCCGAGGCCAAGAACTACCTGACCAAACTGATGGCCCTGCGCGACCCCTCATACAAGTGTGAGCTGTCGGGCAAAACGTATGACGAAGGAGGTCTGACGCTCGGAAGCGCCGGTGCCAAGCAGGCCCCGCAGTCGCTGCTGGAGGAGATCCTCGTACAGCGCCGTATCGAGCTGTGGGGCGAGTTCGGCCGCATCTTCGACATCAAGCGTCTGGGCCAGGGCTTCAAGCGCGTCGAGACCGATGCTGCGGACAACCCCGATTTCGACCCGGCTTCGCTGCTGAACAACCACGACACGCAGTCGCCCGGTTCCTACGCATGGGTGCTGATGCTGCCGCAGGTGGAGATCGACGGCAACCCGAACGCCGTACAGAACCCCATCGGTGACACGGCCAACTAATCGTCAGAAACGGACTACCAAACAATACAAGTACAAAAACCATGAAAAATATCATCAGAACACTTTTGGCAGCGAGCCTGGCGCTGACGGCGATCGGATGCGACCAGGACCAGATCGCCACGAAGTTCGACCCCTCGGCCGAAGCCGCCAACACGGCCTACTTCGTCCAGAAAGCCATCTTGCAGGAGTTCGATGCCTCGTCAACGGGTGATCAGACGATTGAGGTGGCCATCTACCGCCAGAATGCACAGGGCGACTTCACGGTGGAGCTTACGCCCACGATTCCGGAAGACGCTGCCGAATTCTTCGACATCCCGAAAACGGCCGAATTCAAGAACGGCCAGTACTCCGTAATGATTCCCATCACGGTATACAATGTGGAGAACCTGGCCAAAGGAGCGACCTACTCGGTGAAGATCGCCGTTGCAAACGGCGGCAGCCTGGAGGATTCGAACCTCGCCATCAAGTCGAAATACGCCGAAACGACCGTATCGACGGCCCTGGCCCTGCAGTGGGAGCCGCTCTACATCCTCTCCGATCCGACGAAGCTGCTCTCGACCGACCTGACCGAAGCCGACTACGTGAAGGGAGCCGACGGCAAGCCCATCGCACAGACCGCCGACTACTCCTACAACGGCTATTGGGTCGGAGACGACAACAGTGTCGTCATCGAGCGTGCGGCCGGTACGACCGTATTCCGCATGACCAACTGGGGCGAGGGAACCTACAACGTGATCTTCACGATCAATCCCGACAAGAAGGTCACCATCGAGGGCAAGGAGTACAATGTCGTGACCGTCTCGCCGCAGCAGGTTGCTGATAACGCAAACTATGGAGCGGTTTATGTTTCCGACCTGCCGTCGTATCAAAATGGCCTCACATATGAAGACTTCCCCTGCTACTGGGACGGAGAGCGCGGATTCCACTTCGAATTCCACTATTACTGCGGCCAGGGCAGTTTCAACAACCCCAATGAACACATCGCTGAAACCATGACCCTGCACGACGGCTCGGCCAGCATGGAATAATCCGAACGTCAGAAAAACGAAGGTCCGGCCCTGAGGTCGGTCCACAAGGATTCCGGAACGGCGCCTCTGCATGAGGCGCCGCTCCTTTTTGCCGCCAAACAGACGCATGAGCCACCGAAGCAATCTGCGGCTCCGCCCAAACAGCCACAACCGATGTCGGTCCCCAAAGGTTGTCTCCGGACCGACCGACGGGCCGGATCGCTGCGGAAAATGGGCGCGGTCTGCATTTTTTTTCGTAAATTCGCCCCGGAAACCAAAACGATTCACGATATGGCTATTACTGAAATCCGGCCCGGCATCCACTATGTCGGCGTCAATGACCGCACGACGACCCGTTTCGAAGGCCTCTGGCCCCTCCCGATCGGCGTTTCGTACAACTCCTACCTGGTAGTCGGCGAGCAGGTCGCCCTGATCGACACCGTCGAGGAGTCGTTCGGCAGCCGCCTGTTCGAGAACATCCGCGAGGTGATCGGCGACCGCAAGATCGACTACCTCGTCGTAAACCATATGGAACCCGACCACTCGTCATCGATCGCAGCCCTGCGCCTGCGCTACCCGGACCTGAAGATCGTCGGAAACGCCAAGACGCTCCAGATGATCGGCGGATACTACGGCATCGATGCCGGTACGCTCGAGGTCAAGGAGGGCGACACGCTCGACCTGGGGGCCGGAAAGCTCCTCACGTTCCACCTGATTCCGATGGTCCACTGGCCCGAGACGATGGTCACGTGGTATGCCGCCGAAGGGGTGATCTTCTCGGGCGACGCTTTCGGCACGTTCGGGGCGCTCGACGGGGGCATCACCGACTCGGAGGTCGAGGTGGACCGCTACTGGGACGAGATGCGGCGCTACTACGCCTGCATCGTCGGCAAATACGGGGCCCCGGTACAGAAGGCCCTGCAGAAGGTCGGAGGGCTTGAGATCCGCACGATCTGCCCGACGCACGGCCCCGTATGGCAGGAGCGTATCGGCGAGGTGGTAGCACTCTACGACCGGATGAGCCGCTACGAAGGGGAGCCGGGCGCCGTGATCGCCTACGGCTCGATGTACGGCAACACGGAGCAGATGGCCGAGCGCATCGCGCGCGAGCTGGCCGAGCAGGGTATCCGGCAGATCCGGGTCTACAACCTCTCGTATGCCGATCCGTCGGTGGTGCTGCGCGATGTCTTCCGCTACGACACGCTCATCGTCGGCAGCCCGACCTACAACGGCGAACTCTTCCCGCCCGTCGAGCAGCTGCTGCGCCGCATCGAGGCACGCTGCATCCCGCAGCGGCGCTTCGCCTATTTCGGTTCGTTCACCTGGGCGGGAGCCGCCGTGCGCCGCATGAAGGAGTTCACCGAGCGCGTGAAATGGGAGCCGGTATGCCCGCCCGTGGAGATGAAACAGGGCTACTCGACAGCCAACGGCGAGCCTTGCCGCCAGCTGGCCGAGGCCGTAGCCGCCGCCATGAACGGCAACGTCTGACAAACCGCCGGCAGCCATGATGAAGATCGCAATCGTCGGAACGGGCTACGTGGGGCTGGTATCGGGTGCCTGCTTCGCGGAGATGGGACTCGACATCACGTGCGTGGACACCGACCGGGCCAAGATCGAGGCGTTGAACGCAGGCCGGATTCCGATCTACGAACCGGGACTGGAGGAGCTCGTGCGGCGGAATTTCGACGCCGGACGGCTGCACTTCACCACCGACCTGGCCGCCTGTCTGGACCGCGTGGAGGTGGTCTTCACGGCCGTCGGAACCCCGCCCGGCGAGGATGGGGCGGCCGATCTGCGCCATGTCGAGGAGGTAGCCCGCACGTTCGGCCGCCACATCAGCCGCTACACGCTGCTCGTAACAAAGAGCACGGTGCCCGTAGGTACGGCGCGCCGGGTGCGCGAAATCGTCGCCGAAGAGCTCCGCAGCCGCGGGACCGACATCCCGTTCGACGTAGCCGCTAACCCCGAATTCCTCAAGGAGGGCTCGGCCATCAAGGACTTCATGTCACCCGACCGCGTGGTGGTCGGGACCGACAGCGAACGGGCCCGCCAGCTCATGGCCCGGCTCTACCGCCCCTTCCTGATCAACAACTTCCGGGTGATGTTCATGGACATCGCATCGGCCGAGATGACCAAATACGCCGCCAACGCCATGCTGGCCACCCGCATCTCCTTCATGAACGACATTGCCAACCTCTGCGACCTGGTGGGCGCCGACGTCGAGATGGTCCGCAAGGGGATCGGCTCGGACGTCCGCATCGGCAACAAGTTCCTCTACCCCGGGTGCGGATACGGAGGCTCGTGCTTCCCGAAGGACGTACAGGCCCTGGCCCACACGGGCCGCGAACACGGTTACACGATGCAGGTCATCGAGGCCGTCGAGCGGGTGAACGAGGCGCAGAAGGAGGTGCCCGTGCGGAAACTCACCGAGCTGCTGGGCGACCTGCGCGGCCGCCGCATCGCCATCTGGGGATTGGCCTTCAAGCCCGAGACCGACGACATGCGCAAGGCCACGTCGCTGGTGGTCATCGGCCGTCTGCTCGAGGCCGGAGCCGAGGTCACAGTCTACGACCCCGCAGCGATGGAGGAGTGCCGCCGCATGCTGCCCGGCCAGGGAGTGACCTGCGCCCGCACGATGTACGAGGCGGCCGAAGGGGCCGATGCCGTGGTGCTCCTGACCGAATGGAAGGAGTTCCGCATGCCCGACTGGCCGCGCCTGCGCCAGACGATGCGCGGAGACGCGATCATCGACGGGCGCAACATCTTCGACAAGCAGGAGGTGCTGGCGGCCGGGTTCCGCTACCGGGGCATCGGCAAGTAAACGGTCGCAGAAGGCAGAGTCGAAAGACACAAAGACACGGAACATCGCACGAAAAACAGGGAGACAAGGGTCGCAGGCCCTGCAAAGATTCATCCCGAAGTCGGTGACTTCGGGATTTTTCGGCTATTCAACAGCCGAAAATGAACGATCTGCTGTCGCAAATGACCAATCAAAGGCGGGAAATCCGGAGTACATTTGCAACGTTCAAAAACAGATAAGACACATGCAACACGACAATTCGCGACTCTTTCTGCTGATCCTGCTGGGCATGCTCACGGCCTTCGGCCCTTTCGTCACGGACATGTACCTGCCGACGCTCCCTTCGATGGCGGGATTCTTCGCCACTTCGTCGTCGATGGTCCAGATGGGACTGACGACCAGCATGATCGGACTGGCCGTCGGACAGCTCTTCTTCGGCCCGTTGAGCGACAAATACGGCCGCCGCAGGCCGCTGCTCGCAGCCATGGCGCTCTTCCTGGTATCGACCGTACTCTGCATCGCGGCGCACAGCATCGAACAGTTCGTCACCATGCGGTTCATCCAGGGGGTGGCCGCATCAGGCGGCATCGTCATCTCGCGTTCGGTAGCCACCGACAAGTTCTCGGGGGCCGAACTGGGGCGCATGCTGGCCGTGATCGGCGCAATCAACGGCGTGGCACCCGTCACGGCCCCGATCATCGGCGGAGCCCTGACCGACCGAATCGGCTGGCAGGGCATCTTCTGCATCCTGCTGGTCCTGGGTCTCGTCCTGCTTGCCGGAAGCTGGCACTATCGCGAGACCCTCCCCGCCGAACGCCGCAGCTCCGTGGCCTGGCGCGACATTCTCCACGGTTTCGGCAGCGTGCTCCGCAACCGCCGGTTCGTAGGCTACGTGCTCCAGTTCGGTTTCGCACAAGGCGTGCTGTTCGCCTACATCGCCTCCTCGCCCTTCATCACGCAGGAGCACTACGGATTCTCGGCCTTCGGCTTCAGCCTCTGCTTCGCCGCCAATGCCGTGGCGATCGGGGTGGCCGCAACTTCGGCGGTACGCTTCCGCCGCCCGGAACAGGGCACACTGACCGGATGCATCGGCATGATCGTTTTCGCCATAGCCGAAGCCGCAGCACTGGCCTCGGGCTGCAGTTTCTGGATCTACGAAGCGCTGCTCTTCGCCCTGCTCTTCTGTATGGGACTGACCTTCACCACCTCCACCACACTGGCCATGGACTGCACACGCGAACACGCCGGCACGGCCTCGGCACTGCTCGGCGCCTCGGGATTCGCCTTCGGCGGCATCGTCTCGCCGCTGGTCGGCCTGGGTGACACGCTCCTCTCGACGGGAACGGTCTTCGTCGTCTGCGCCCTCTGTTCGTGGGGCAGCATCCGCTTCATCCTGCGCCGTCCCCAACGCTCGGCCGTTGCGGCCTGACAACCCGCATCCGCCTCCGGGGACAAAAAACTCGGGATCTTGTTTGGATCCCGAGTTTTTCACTCTGCCGAGCCTTCTCCGGGGCGAACCGGGTCTTCCGAAGCTCTGCAATGCGGCACAGCCGGAAGTGTTTCCAACTTTTTCCAGGCCGCAAACTGAGTCTCAGTAAAGATCTTGCGGAACTTTTTATCCTGCGTCTGGCGCCATGCCTCACGCTCCTTCGCGGCATCCTTTGCTCCGGCAAACTGCGGATGTCCGCCACGTTCGATTCCATCGGGAGCTCCGGGATGTCCGACCATCCTGCCGGGACCGACCGGCCCCATGCCGGGTCGCATACCCGGGCCGCCGCCCATACCTCGAGGAGCGCCGAACCTTCCGGTCTGTGGCATCTGCGCCTTGAAATGTGCATAAAAAAGTTTGTAGACCTTACGGGTTTGTTTGTCATTGAGTCCGAGAGCCTGTTGCAGCCGCTGCGACTCGCGCATCGCCAAGGCGGAGGGATCACCCGGGCCGGCCGCCTCAAGTTCCAGGCCGGAAGCAACGGGTCGCTCAGGCAGCTGTGCACAAAGCGGCAGGGCGAGGTTCCCCAAGACAAAACAGAGGATGAAGAATCGTTTCATCGATTTGAGATTTTGGTCGGAAACGAAACGCAGGACTGGCGGAATTATTGTCCTGAAGAAACCGAAAAAAGCCGGGAAAAATCCCGGCTTTCAGAGACCTTGCGGAGGCCCGGATCAGCGGCGCACCTTGACGATGATCTTGCGGATGTGGCCCTCGCCCACCATCGGGGCATGCCCGTCCTCGGGCAGAAGCATCGTAAACTGCCCCGGACGCACCGTATAGTAGGTCTGAGGCTCGTCGTCGAAAAGCTGGATGTCGTTTCCGGCATCGAACTCGGCAAGCGGCCGGCGGAGGTTACGGCGCTCGCTCCACCCGAACGACTCCTCGCGTCCGGAGATGAGCACCTGGATGTCGATGTACTCGTTGTGGACCTCCAGCTTGGCATCCGGCTTGCGCTTCAGATCGACATCCATCACGTTCACGTAGATGTCGCGGCCGTCGAGTTCGTGGATGCCCGGTTCGACAGCCGTCCAGTCGGTCGAGCCGATCAGCTCGAACGCCCGCGCAAGACGCGGATGAAGCGAACAGTAGAGTCCGCTGTTCTTCAGAGAATCGAAAATCATGGTTTTTTGAACTGTTTTGCAACGTCGCACGCCCCGGAATCGTCGCCGGGGAATGCAAATACAAAGATAGAAAGTTTTTTTCTATAACCAAATCTCGGGAAAAATGCTATATTTGTAAGACGAACATCAAAAAATTAACGAAACTATGGATTTTACGGAGATCAAACTGTCGGGCAAAACGCGCCGTGAGCACGATCTGCTCGGAGAAATGGAGATTCCCGAAGAGTATTACTTCGGTGTTCAGACCATGCGGGCCGTGGAGAACTTCCACATCAGCCGCGTGCGGCTCAACTTCTTTCCGCGCCTGATCCACGCGCTGGCTGACGTGAAGCAGGGGGCTGCAGCCGCCAACCGCGACCTGGGGCTGCTCGATCCGGCGATCGCCGACGCGATCACCCGGGCATGCGAAGAGCTGCGTGAAGACCGGTTCAACGAACAGTTCGTCGTGGACATGGTACAAGGAGGCGCCGGCACATCGACGAACATGAACGCCAACGAGGTGATTGCCAACCGGGCGCTCGAACTGCTCGGCCACCACAAGGGCGAATACAGCTACTGCCACCCGAACAACCACGTCAATCTCTCGCAATCGACCAACGACGCCTACCCGACGGCCGTGCGCATCGCACTGGCCCGGAGCATCGACAGCGCCGTGACGTCGCTGCAGGAGCTCATCGCCGCATTCCACGCCAAGGGCGAGGAGTTTGCCGACATCATCAAGATGGGCCGCACGCAGCTGCAGGACGCCGTGCCGATGACCCTCGGGCAGGAGTTCGAGGCCTACGCCGCAACGCTGACCGAGGAGATCGACCGTCTGAAGACCAACATGCGGCTCTTCTACGAGATCAACATGGGTGCCACGGCCATCGGTACGGGCATCAACGCCGACCCGGACTATGCGGAGCTCTGCACCAAGCACCTGCGCGAGATCACGGGCCTGCCCCTGACCAAAGCCGCCAACATGATCGAGGCGACGAGCGACACGGGTGCCTTCATCATGAACTCGTCGGCCCTCAAGCGTCTGGCCGTGAAACTGTCGAAGATCTGCAACGACCTGCGCCTGCTCTCGTCGGGCCCGCGCTGCGGACTCAACGAGATCAACCTCCCGCCGCGCCAGCCGGGATCGTCGATCATGCCCGGAAAGGTCAATCCGGTCATTCCCGAGGTGGTCAATCAGGTGGCCTTCCGCGTCATCGGCAACGACCTGGCCATCACGCTGGCCTCCGAAGCCGGACAGCTCGAGCTCAACGTCATGGAGCCGATCATCGTCCTCTCGCTCTTCGAGAACATCGAGATGCTGGTCAATGCCATGAATACGCTGCGCGAGAAGTGCATCGTCGGCATCACGGCCAACCCGGAGGTGTGCCGCCGCATGGTCTACAACAGCATCGGTCTGGTCACGGCCCTCAACCCCTATCTGGGCTACGAAACCTCGACGATGTTGGCCAAGGAGGCCCTGCAGAGCGGAAAGGGCATCTACGACCTGGTGCTCGAGCACAAGCTCATGGACGAGGAGGAGCTCAACAAGATCCTGCGTCCCGAGAACATGGTGCATCCGCGCAAGAAGATCACGGAGTAGCGCGACTGATCGAAAACGAAAAATATCCGGCAGGCCATCTCGGTCTGCCGGACATTTTTTTCTCGGGGACAACTTCGGGTCCGCCGCCCTACTTGCGCGGCGTGCGTTTCAGACGCACGACAACGGGCAGGTGGTCCGAGAAGGTCACTTCGGGAACCTCGTAGACCACGGCCCGGAACTCGGGCGAGGTGAGCACGAAATCGATGCGCAGCATGTTGAAGAAACCGCGGTAGGTATACGAATAGCCCGAACCGCAGTCGCTGAAGGCATCGTCGAGTCCGGCAGCCATCCGGCGGTAGACATACGACACGGGGGTGTCGTTGAAGTCGCCGCAGACGATCCGCGGAGTCCGCGTAGCCTCGATCACCGCGGCAATGCTGTCCACCTGATAGGCCCGAAGCTCGCTGTTCTCGCGCAGGCGGCTCACGATGCTGCGGATCTTCACCTCACGGGCCGTATCGGAGAGGATGCGGGAGGTGATGAAGTCGTTGTCGTCGGCATTGATGGCCGTCGAGCGGAGGTGGTTGTTGAAGACCCGGACCGTATCGTCGTCGATCAGCACGTCGGCCCAGACCGCCGAATGAGGCGACAGAACGGTAGCCGAGCGCAGGATGCGGTATTTGCTCAGGATAATCATCGAGGCCCCGACAAGCGAGTCGGGAGCCGAAGTCTGCCCGAAACGGGCGCTCTCATAGGAGTCGGAGAGGATACGGAAACGCTCCGAGCGGTCGGCCAGACGGCCGTTGAACTCCTGCAGGCAGACGATATCGGGATCGAGCCGTTCGATCAGCTGCACGACGCTGTCCACACTGCTCTGGCCATCCTCACCGTAGAAGCCGCGGACGTTGTAGGACATGAACTCGAAGGTCCCGCGGTCGGAGACCTCGCCGTAGGTGCGCCGGATCTCAGGCCGCCAGAAGAGCGACACGTCGAAGAGGCCGATGAAAACGACCGCCAGCATCGTGAGCGCCTGCACGCGCCGCCAGCGGATCACCCAGTAGAGCATCAGCACCACGGCCGCCACGTAGACGGCCGGAGCGGCCAGCCCCAGCACGGGCAGGAACCACACCCGCCCCGGATTGACATAGGGTACGAAATAGGTGACGACCATCACCGCCCCCACCGCCAGCGAGCAGAGCGTGAGCAGTGCGTCGAGCAGCCGCATCACCCCTCTCCGGCGCCCCTTCCTCGGGCCGCGCGAACCGTAACCGTCGTAGTATGCGTTGTCGCTCATGGCTGTCAGAACCGGATCGCACCGTTACGCTTCCACCACTGCAGCAGCAGGTAGCCCCACAGCATGCCGCCCACGTGGGCGAAGTGGGCCACATTGCCGCCATAACCGGTCCAGCCGAGGAAGAGTTCGATCACGCCATAGATGATGACGAACCATTTGGCCTTCAACGGAATCGGCGGGATGAGCAGCATGATGACGGCATTGGGGTGCATGACGCCGAAGGCGAGCAGCAAACCCATCACGGCACCCGACGCGCCGACAAGCTGGATTGGCAGTTCGCCGGCCAGCCAGGCCGTGGCGACCTGGATCAGTGCCGCACCGATGCCGCAGACCATGTAGTAGATGAGGAAGCGCTTCGAGCCCAGTTCGTACTCCAGCGTGCGCCCGAACATCCACAGACCGAACATGTTGAAGAAGATGTGCTCGAAATTGGCGTGCAGGAACATGTAGGTGATGAACTGGTAGGAGTGGAACTCCATGCCCAGAAACTCCGGAGCCCCGACCGAGAGGGCGAACAGGCGGTAGATCTGGTCGCCGACGGGCAGCAGCGCCGTGGCCATATAGGCCAATACATTTATGATAATCAGGTTCTTGACAACCGGAGGCGTCTGAAAATACGGATTCATGGACGTTTGAAATTTCTGCAAATGTACGTTTTTTTCACCGAATTATCCCAGTTTGGCGCGCAACTCTTCGGGCGTGATTTCGACAAGGATGGCCTTGCCCGAGGGCGAGAAGCTGACGTTGCCCGTCGCGGCGAGCTGCGCCAGCAGGGACTCGGCCTCCTCGCGGCCCAGACTCCGCGGAGCGGTGCGGGCACCGCTGCGGGCCATGACGGAGGCGATGCGTTCGCGCCGCACGTCGGCAAGCGGCACGGGGGTCGAGAAGGCCTGCAGCAGGTCGTAGATCATCGAGTCGATCGCATCGGCCGGGAGGTCGGCCGGGGTGCCCTTCACCTCGACAGCCCCCGCACCGCAGCACTCGATGTCGAAGCCCAGCGAAGCAAACTCCACAGCGTGCTCCTCCAGCAGGTCGTACTCCTCGGCCGAGAGCACCAGCCGCTCGGGGAAGAGCAGCTGCTGGCTCACGGCCGTCGAACAGCCGGCCATGCGGAGGTACTCCTCATAGAGGATCCGCTCCCGGGCCCGGCGAATGTCCACAACGACGAAACGGCCGTCGAGCAGCGCCGCAAGAAGCCCTCCTCCCAACGACAGGGGGTCGGAAAACTCCGGATGCGCACCGACCTCAAGGCGACTCTGCGTGCACTCCGCATCATCCGAAGAGACGAAATCGAGCGAACTCTCGCCGAACTCACCGCCCGATACGATGTCGGTGAACTCCTCACCGCCCGACGGAACGGACAGGCAGCCGCCGTCGAACGAAGCATCCGAAGCGATGTCGTCGAACGCCTCACCGTCACCGACAGCGCCGCCCCACGCCGCAGTCGGACGGACAGTCGGGATACGGGGCACCGGAGCCGGATCCAGCGGACGGACCGACGGCGGCACCGTCGGGGTCCGCATCGCCGGAGCGGCGGCATCGGAGAGGCTCCCGCCTCCCATGGCCTCGGCCGGATCGCTCCACGGGACGTCGAATCCCGTGAAATCGACATTCGGATCGGGGGCCGAAGGGTCGATATACTCCTCACGGAAGGGATTGTAGTCGTTGTTGGACATGGCCTTCGGCTCGTTGTAGACGACCCCGCGCTGCAGGACGGGGATATCGACCTGCCCCTCGCTGTCGAAATCCATCAGGGGTACCGCTCCCGTCTTGGCCAGCGTCTCGCGCACGGCGGCATGGACGATCTGCCACACGGCCTCCTCGTCGGCAAACTTCACCTCGGTCTTCTGCGGATGGACATTGACGTCGATCCGTCCGGGATCGATGCTGAGGTAGAGGAAATAGGAGGGCTGTGCATTGACGGGAATAAGCTTCTCGTAGGCCTTCATCACGGCACTCGTGAGGTAGGTGCTCTTGAAATAGCGCCCATTGACGAAGAGATACTGCTCCGTGTTGCGTTTCTTGGCCGCGGCCGGCCGGCCGATGAATCCCGCAATCGAGGCGATCGAGGTCTCGGCCCCCACCTCCAGCAGGTTCTGCTTGATGTGCCGTCCGACCACATCGACGATGCGGCCAGCCAGCGAAGAGGCCGGAAGCGAATAGACCGGGGCATCGTTGGCATAGAGTTCGAAGGCGATCTGCGGATTGCACAGCGCAACCCGCTGGAATTCGCTCTTGATCTGCGCTGCCGAAGTCGTGCTCTTGTCCAGGAACCGGCGGCGGGCCGGAACGTTGTAGAAGAGGTTGCGCACGAAGAACTGCGAGCCGACGGGGCACATCACGGGACGCTGCCCGGCGAACTGCCCGCCGTTGATCTCGGTTTGGGTGCCCATCTCGTCGTCGGCCTGCCGCGTGCGGAGCTCGACCTGTGCCACGGCGGCGATCGAGGCCAGCGCCTCGCCGCGGAAACCGAACGTATGGAGGGCATAGATGTCCTCCACGTCGCGGATCTTGCTTGTGGCATGGCGGTCGAAGGCCATGCGCGCGTCGATGGGCGACATGCCGCAACCGTCATCGACGATCTGGATCAGCTCGCGGCCCCCGTCGCGGAAATTGACCTTCACCGAAGCGGCCCCGGCGTCGATGGCGTTCTCCATCATCTCCTTGACCACCGACGAGGGGCGATTGACCACCTCACCCGCGGCGATCTGATTGGCGACCACCTCGGGCAACAATCTGATTTTATCTGCCATCTGCCGTTATTCTTCTTCGTAATCGTTCGGGACGACCAGGATCGGGGCATAGGGATCGAACGTCCCCTGCTCGACCTGCGTCTGCCCGGCCGGTGTCTTTCCCTGCTGTGCCCGCAAGAAGAACTCGGCCAGCTTCGGATAGAGCAGGTAGATGAAGAGCATGACGAAGACCGCCGCCACGACCATCTTCAGCACCCGCGTCCGGCCCCGCCCCTGCTCGCCGGCATGGCGGGCGGCACGTGCGTCGCGCTGCGTGCGGATGTATTGTCCGGGGGTGTATTCACGCCCGGCATCCTCGGCCCGCTCGCCGCGCAACTCGGCCCGGCGCTGCTCGCGCGCCTCCTTCTCGGGATCGTAGTAGCGCGGAATGTAGTTGAACTTGTTCGCGTGTTTCTTGAACGGGGAAAAGCCTAACATAGCTGCACTGAACTAATTTTCGGTAAAGATACGAATATCTTCCGAGATTTATTGCTTTCGGTGCCCCGGCACCGCGATTTTATCGCTTCAGACGCGCGGGCCGCATACGGCAAGCCCCTGCCGGTGGCAGGGGCTGCAGCGTCGGAACGCTCTCCGCCGGGCCGCACGGCCCGTCAGCGGAAGAAACTCTTCATGCGTTCGAAGATGTTCTGATTCTTGACCGACTCGGCGTGCTGGAAATCGGGCTGCTGGGCCAGCTGCTCGACCAGGCGCTTCTCCTCGGCGGTGAGTTTCGACGGGATGGTGATGTCCACGACAACCAGCTCGTCGCCGCGGCCGTAGCCGTTCACCTCCGGCAGACCCTTGCCGCCCAGACGCAGGACCTTGCCGGCGTGCGTTCCGGGAGCGATCTTGATCTTGGCCCGTCCGTCCACGGTCGGCACCTCGACCGTACCGCCCAGCAGGGCCGTCGTCACCGTGATGTTGAGGTTGTGGATCAGGTCGTTGCCGTCGCGCACCAGCTCGAGATTCGGCTCCTCCTCGATGAGCACCTGCAGGTCGCCGTTCACGCCGCCGTGGCGCGCCGCATTACCCTTGCCCGAGACGGTAAGCACCATACCCTCGCCCACTCCGGCCGGGATCTGGATCTCAACGACCTCGTCGCCGCGCAGCGTACCCTCGCCCTTGCACTTGTCGCAGGGGGCCGTGATCACCTTGCCTGCGCCGCCGCACGTGGGGCAGACGCCCTGGGTCTGCATGCGGCCGAAGAAGGTGTTCTCGACACGCGTCACATAACCCGTCCCGTTGCAGGTCGAGCAGGTCGAATAGGCGTTCGCATCGCGGGCGCCCGTGCCGCCGCACTTGTCGCAGGCGATCGTCTTGGTAATCTTGAGCTTCTTCGTGACGCCGTTGGCCACCTCCTGCAGCGTGAGCCGCACCTTGACACGGATGTCCGTGCCGCGGTTCACCCGCCGGCCGCCCGACGACGAGGAGCGGAACCCGCCCCCGAAGTGGCCGCCGAAGATATCGCCGAACTGCGAGAAGATGTCCTCCATCGAGAAGCCGCCGCCGCTGAAGCCGCCGAAGCCGCCGGCCCCGCCCGCAGCGCCGCTCATCCCGGCGTGTCCGAACTGGTCGTAGCGGGCACGCTTGTCGGGGTTCGACAGCACGTCGTAGGCCTCGGCCGCCTCCTTGAACTTCTCCTCGGCCTCCTTGTCCCCGGGGTTCTTGTCCGGGTGGTACTTGATGGCCGCCTTGCGGTAGGCCTTCTTTATCTCGTCGGCATTGGCGTTTTTCGAAACGCCCAACACCTCGTAGTAATCTCTTTTCTCTGCCATGATCCTACTCTCCTACAACGACTTTCGCGAAGCGAAGCACCCGTTCGCCCAAACGGTAGCCCGTCTGCACGACGTCGATGACCTTGCCCTTCTTCTCCTCGCCGGCAGCGAAGCGGGCCACGGCCTCGCACAACTCCGCGTCGAACTCCTTGTCCTTGACCTCGATCTCCGTGACGCCCTTCTGGCGCAGCGCCTCGGTGAACTTCTGCGCGATGAGCTGCACGCCGGCACGCAGCGCCTCGATGTCGTCGCTCTTCTCCATTGCCGCCACGGCCCGCTGCACATCGTCACGCACGGGAAGCATTGCCAGCAGGACGTCGCGCCCGCCCGTCTCGACCAGCTCCATCTTCTCGCGGATCGTACGCTTGCGGTAGTTGTCGAACTCGGCCTGCAGGCGCAGGTACTTGTCCTGCCATTCGGCCAGCACCGACTCGAGTTCGGCCGCGGCTTCGCCTTCGGGACGCTCGCCTTCGACTGACATCGTGTCAGCAGACGCTGCCGCAGCGTCTGCCATATTGGCATCCGCCGCCGTTTCCGCGGTCGTCTGTCCGGTCTCGGAAGCGCTCTTCTCGCCGTCCTTAACGGCCTCATTATAAACTTTTTCCTCTTTCATATCTGGTATTTTTTCGGTTTTTCCGCCTCTATTTGCGCAAATTGCATACCAACCGGCCGGCAAGGGCTCATCCGATGATGAAAATCGCCGGACGTTTGTTCATTTCGGGCAGCGGCTGCCGCTGCCACTCGGCCACGGTACGGGTTATGATCCGCTCGCCGGGTGCCGTGACATCGACGGCCAGAGTCAGCCGCGTCGTCGGAGCGAGCGTGCGCAGGAGTTCCTCGAAGAGTTTCACGTTGCGGTAGGGAGCCTCGATGAAGAGCTGCGACTGTCCTTCGGCCTGGGCGCGGCGTTCGAAGAAGCGGATCGCCCGGGACCGCTCGGGCGGCTTGACGGGGAGGTATCCGTTGAAGGCGAACGACTGCCCGTTGAGTCCCGAGGCCATGAGCGCAAGCAGGATCGACGATGGTCCGACCAGCGGCACGACCCGAATGCCGCAGCGATGGCACTCCGCAACCACGGCCGCACCCGGATCGGCGACACCCGGCACGCCCGCCTCGGAGATCACCCCGGCCGAACGCCCCGCAAGCAGGGGTTTGACCAGCTCCCCGACCTCGCGCTCGGCAACCGTATGTTCGTTCAGTTCGCGGAACTCCAGTTCGTCGATCGGGCGCGTCACGCCCGCCTTCGACAGGAAACGCCGCGCCGTGCGCGTATTCTCGACGATGAAGTAGTCCAACGAGTCCATCACGGCGCGGTTCGACGCCGGGAGCACGTCCCACGGGGCGGTCTCGTCCGAGATCGGACAAGGGATCAGATAGAGGGTTCCTGCAGCCATTACTCCTTGAGGTAAATTCGTTTGACGCGGCTCGAAACCGACGTCATGATTTCATAGGGGATCGTATCGAGCACGCGGGCCATCGTTTCGAGGTCGTTGCCCGCTTCGGGCGAGAAGATCGTCACCTCGTCGCCCTCCTCCACGCCTGCGATCTCCGTAATGTCGATCATGCAGCTGTCCATGCAGACCCGTCCGACGATCGGCGCCGGAGATCCGGCCACGAGCACCGACCAGCGGCCGCAGCCCAGATGGCGGTCCAGTCCGTCAGCATAGCCCACGGGGATCGTCGCCGTGACGCTCGGGCGCGTGAGGCGTCCGGCACGCCCGTAACCGACCGTCTCGCCGGCCGCCAGGTGCTTGATCGCGACGATCCGGGTCCGGAGCGTCGAGACGGGACGCAGCGACGGGTTGTGCTGCCACCCGAAGCCGTAGAGCCCCAGTCCGAGGCGGCACATGTCGTACTGCGCCTCGGGGAAGCGCTCGATGGCCGCCGAGTTGGCCGTGTGGCGGATCACCGGATAGGGCAGCGCCTCGACCAGCCGCGTGCTCATCCGGTCGTAACGGGCGATCTGCGCCCGCGTGTAGGCATCCTCCTCGGGCATGTCGGCGCAGTTCAGGTGCGAGAAGACCGTCGCCACCTTCACCTCCGGGCGCAGGGGCAGCACCTCGCACAGACGGTCGATCTCCTCCTCCATGAAGCCGAGCCGGTGCATGCCCGTATCGAGTTTCAGGTGGATCGGATAGCGGAACTCCCCGGCATGCGAGACGGCCGAAGCGAAGTCGTCGAGCGACCGGAAGCTGTAGATCTCGGGCTCGAGCCGGTTGGCGATCATCAGATCGAAGCTGTCGGCATCGGCGTTCAGCACCACGATGGGCATCGTGATGCCCCGCTCGCGCAGCAGCACCCCTTCGTCGGCAAAGGCCACGGCAAGGTAGTCCACCCCCTGGTGCTGGAGCATCTGCGCCACCTCGAAGTCACCCGCGCCGTACGACGCGGCCTTGACCATCGCCACGAGCTTCGTACCGTGGGAGAGCTGGGCGCGGAAATAGTTGAGGTTATGGATCATGGCATCGAGATCGACCTCCAGCACGGTGGTGTGGCTCTTGCGTGCCAGCGCATGGGCGATCTTCTCGAAACGGAAGTCGCGGGCGCCCTTCAGCAGCACGGCACGGCCGGCCACGGCCCCGCGGCCGATGCGGGCAATGCACTCGTCGGTCGAGGCATAGAACTCCCGATCGCACGCAAAGAGCGCGGCGTAGTGTTTCAGGCGGGGCCCGATGCCGATGAAGGTGTCGATGCCGGCACGCGAGACCATGCCCGCCACGCGGCTGTAGAGTTCGTCGTCCGACAGACCGCTCTGCGCGATGTCCGACAGGATGAGGGTACGCCGCCGCGAGAGCGCCACGTTGTGCAGGTAGTCGAGGGCCAGGGCCAGCGAATTGAGGTCGAGGTTGTAGGCGTCGTTGATGAGCACCGAGTCGTTGATACCCTCCTTGACTTCGAGGCGCATGGCTACCTCGGGAGCCGAGGCGAACGACGGGGCCGGGAACTCCATGGCCGCACAGAAGGCCTCGACGATCTGGGCGTTGCGCCGCGAGGCCTCGTTGCCGATGACCGACTCCGGAATGCGGGGATATGCGGCCGCATCGTAGAGCTTCCGCTCGGCGAAATGCGAGGCGATCAGGCGCCCGAGCGGCTCGTAGTAGCTGTGGTAGACGATCTTCGACGCGCTGCGCGCCAGTGTCATCTTCTCGAGGCACTTCTGTTCGAGGTTCAGGAAGTTTTCCTGATGGGCGTCGCCGATCGAGGTGAAGACCACCACGTCGGGGCGGATGATACGCTCGAGGCGCTCCATCTCACCGGGTTTCGAGATGCCGGCCTCAAAGATGGCCAGTTGTTCGTCGCCCTCGAGCATCAGCACCGAGAGGGGCACGCCCAGCTGCGAGTTGTAGCTCTTCGGCGAGCGGTAGCACTTCATCCCCGCAGGGAGCTCCTCGGCCAGCCACTCCTTGATGACGGTCTTGCCGTTCGAGCCCGTGATGCCCACGACCGTACCGCGGAAACAGGCCCGGTGGTAGGCAGCCAGCGACTGCAGCGCGTCGATGGCATTCTCCACCACGACATAGCCGCACCCCTCGGCCGGCTCGACGGGGCGCTCGACCAGAAAGGCGCGCACGCCCCGCCCGCACATCTCCCGGATGTAGTCGTGCGAATCGTGGTTGGCGCCCCGCATGGCCACGAACATCGGACCCGTAGCCAGCTCGCACGTCAGCGAACGGCTGTCGGTCACCACCGACTGCACCTCGCGGTCGCAGCCGGAAAAGACGCCGCCCGTGATGGCGGCGATCTGTGAAAGAAGGTATTTCATAAAAAACCTGTATTGTTGGACGGTTTCCCGTCAAAAAATCGGTCAGACGGCGAAGGTTACGATCGTGATGCCGGCACCGCCCCGGTCGGCGTGCTCGTCGGCGACCGAAGCGACGTCGGGCACCGTGCGCAGGTAGCGGCGGATCTCCTCCTTCAGGGCGCCGGTACCCTTGCCGTGGAGGATCGAGACCGACCCCACGCCGAGCATCAGCGCGTCGTCCACGAAGTCCTGCACGGTCTCCAGCGCCTCGGCGGCCCGCATGCCGCGCACGTCGATGTGGTCCTTGAAGTTGAGCTTGCGCGCCGAAATGTCGGCCGAGACCACCGTCCGGGCCGTCACGGGGCGCGTCGCCTCGCGGTATTCGCGGTTCGAGACAACGGTGAGCTGCGCCTTGTCCACCGTGGTGAGTATCTGTCCAAAAGCCACCTGGGCCTTGCGTCCCTTGATCGAGCGCACCTCGCCGACCATCTCCTGTCCGGCCATGCGGACCTTCGAGCCCTCGACCACCTCGCGGAGCTGCTCCGCAACGGGCGCCGCCGCCTGTTTGGGCTCACTTCCCTCGCGGGCCTTCCGCTCGGCCCGGCGCTGGCGCCGCCGCTCGATGCGCTCCATCTCGCGCGCCACCGAAGCGTCGTGTTCGGCCGTGTCGGCCTCATCGACCTTTTCGCGGAAGTCGTCCAGTTCGCGGCGCGCCAGACGTGTCAGCTCCTTCTCGGCCTGCGCCTCGCGGATCGTGCGGATCGTATTCTCGATCTGCCGGTTGGCATCGGCAATGAGCTGCTGCGCCTCCTGCTTGGCCCGCCGCAGGATCTCCTGCCGCTCGGAGCGGATCTTCGAGAGCTGCTCGGCATAGTTCTGCTCGAGCTCCTCGACCTTGCGGTCCGTCAGGCGGATGCGGTCGCGCTTCTGCTCCCAGTAGTGCTTGTCGCGCGCGATCTCGCGCAACTGCTTCTCGATGTTGATGTGGTCCGAACCGGCCTTCTCGCTGGCCGCACGGATGATCTCCTCCGGGAGGCCGATCTTGCGGGCGATCTCCACGGCAAACGAACTGCCCGGCTTGCCCATCTCGAGGCGGAACAGCGGACGGATGCGCTGCACGTCGAAGGTCATCGCGCCGTTGGCGATGCCCTCGGTGTTCGACGCATAGTATTTGATGTTGGCGTAGTGCGTGGTGATGACACCGTAGCAGCCCCGGTCGAGCAGCCGCTCGAGGATCGCCTCGGCGATGGCCCCGCCGATCGTGGGCTCGGTACCCGAGCCGAACTCGTCGATGAGCACCAGCGTGCGGTCGGAGGCCCCGGCCAGCATGTGCTTCATGTTGAGCAGGTGCGACGAGTAGGTCGAGAGGTCGTTGTCGATCGACTGTTCGTCGCCGATGTCGATGAAGATGCTCTCGAAGACGGGCAGTTCCGAAATCTCCGACGTCGGGACCAGGAACCCGCACTGGAACATGTACTGCACGATGCCCGTGGTCTTCAGGCAGACCGACTTGCCGCCGGCGTTCGGGCCAGAAATGACGAGAATGTGCTTGCGGCGGTCGAGCTGCAGATCGAGCGGCACGATCTCGCGGCCGGCGGCACGCAGCGTCTGCTGCAGCAACGGGTGGCGGGCCGTGCGGAGCACCAGGCGGTCGTCGGTCGAGAGGATCGGGCGCACGCAGCCGTTCTCCGAAGCCCAGCGTCCCTTGGCGCGCAGCATGTCAATCTCGGCGAGGTAGTCGCCCGAGTCGGCGATCAGGGCGGCATCAGGACGGATCGAGTCGGTGAATTCCGAGAGGATGCGGACGATCTCGCGCCGCTCCGAATACTCCAGCTCGCGCAGTTCGTTGTTGATCTCCACGACCTCGACCGGCTCGACATAGAAGGTCTTTCCGGTAGCCGACTCGTCGTGGATGAATCCGTTGAGTTTGCGTTTGTTGGCTGCGGCGACGGGGATCACGGCCCGACCGTCGCGGATCGAGATCTGCGCATCGGCATCGACGATCCCGGCCCCCTTGGCCGAAGCCAGGACGGCCTGCAGGCGCTTGGCGGCCTGCCCCTCGCGTTCGCGGATCGCGCGCCGGATCTCCTGCAGGGCCGGCGAGGCGTTGTCACGGACGTTGCCGAAGCGATCGACGATCGCATCGATGCGCCGGACGATCTCGGGGAACGCGGCCACGCCGTGCGTGCGGTCCCAGAGCGTCGGATAGCGATCCTGACGGTTGAGGATGAACGAAATGACACCGCCGAGGGCCGACAGCGCCCGATGCAGCGTAACGACCTCCTCGACGTCGAGGAACGTTCCCTCGACGCGCAGTTTGGCGACGATCTGGTCGATGTCAGGGTATTCGCCTCCGGGAAAGTCGTGCTCCATGTCGAGGAGCAGGCGCATCTCGTCGGCCAAAGCCAGCCGGCGCTCGATTTCGCGCGGCGAGGTGGAGAACTGCTCGGAGGCGATCCGCTCACGGGCCGCGCGCATGGTACAAAGGGCTGCGACCTGCTCGCGGAGCCGGTCGAAACCTATTTTCTGCTCGAAGGAAGCAGGATATATCATTGCTGTAAAATTAACTTTTCATCGTCCGCAGGCTCCACCCGGAGCGGGATTCCACCCTGCTGCGGAACGGGATCCGTTCAGGGGAACGCGCCGACGCCCCTTCACGCAGGCTCCGTCGTCGCCGCGGGACCGCCGCTCACTGCGCCCGCTTCAGGGAGTCGCGCTCGGCCCGGGCGGCCTCTTTGGCAGCTTTGCGCAGCGCCTTGGCCTTCATTTTCTCGGGATCGCGGCCGAAGAGCGAGAAATGCACGTAGCGGCCCGGATAATTCTTCAGATCGGCAAGCAGCGCCGCGAGGTTGCTGCCGGCCGTAGTCAGCGAATCGTAGAGCGCCGGGTCGTTCACCAGACGTCCTACCGTGCCCTCGCCGGCCTCGATCCGCTCGAGCAGACTGCCCACCTGTCCGACGGCGTCGGAGAGCTTGCGGGCGAATTCCGCCTCGGCCAACTCCCCCGTAACGTCATTCAGGTTGCCCACGATGCTGTCCACGCGGGGCGCATTCTCGCCCAACATGTCGGCGAACTCCGTCAGGTTGCGCACGGCCTCCTGCAGGTTGCTCTTCTCGGAATCGAGCAGCTGCGCCAGGTCGCCCGAGAGGTTGTTGAGGTTTCCGAGCGTTCCGGAGATGTTTTCGCCGTTCTCCTCCAGCAGGCGGTTAATGTTGCCGAGCGTGAGCGAAAGTTCGTCGGTCACCTGCGAGATCTTCTGCTTGAAGAACTCCAGTTCCGAACCGGCCATGTCCATCAGGTCGCGGTTGCGGCTCGAACGGAGCGTGTCTCCCTTTTCGAGGTAGGTGTCCGACTCCCCATAGGTCACCTCGATGGCCTTGGCGCCCATGAGGCTGCTGCTGACGATCTTCGCCTCGGAATCCGACGGGATGCGGTACTGCCGCTTGATGGTCAGCTGCAGGATCACCTTGTCGCTGCGCTGCGGATCGAACGAGATTCCGGTCACGGTGCCGATCTTCACACCCTGCATCATGACCGACGATGCCGACTGCACGCCATTGACCTGGTCGTAGGCGGCGTAATAGACCGTATTGCGGCCGAAAATGTCAAATCCCTTGAGGAATCGGATTCCGGCCCATGCGGCGATGATCATCGCCACGGCGAAGATTCCGATTTTGGCTTCTCTTTTCATATCACGAATTTCTTATTCTCCTTGTTATTTGACGACTCTGCCGCCCTGCACGCTCACCACGAACGCCTCGGGGAAGGCCTTACGCACCTCGCGCAGCCGCTTCTGGGCCGCCGCACGGTCGGCATATTCGCCGACGCAGTATTTATAGGGGAAACAACCCTCGGAGGCATACTCCTTCACCTTGCCGCGGTACGAACGGAACTGCGACGAGGTGAGCGGCACCGCCTTCGAACTGGCCATCACCTGCACGGCATAACGCAACGGCTGCTCCGCGGCCGGAGCCTTCGCCCCCTGTCCCGCGGCCGAAGCCAGCTTTTCCCCGGCAGCCGGACGGGACGGGACGGAACGGGACGTATCCTTGGCCGTTTCCTTGGCCGTTTCCTTGGCCGGAGCGGGAGCCGGACGGGGCTTTTCCCGGGCCGTATCTTCGGCCGGGACGGCAGGCTCCGCAGACACGGCCCCGCCTTCCGACTTGCGGATCTTGAGCACATAGTCCGAATAGTCGCGCACGGCCTGGTAGATGTTGCGGGCGATCTCGTTCTGTCCCTTCTCCGACTTCATGTAGGCCATCTCCTGCGGATTGGTCATGAAGCCGATCTCGGTCAGCACACCCGGCATGTCGGTGGCATAGAGCACCCGCAGCAGCTGGGGCTTCACCCCGCGCGAGTGGCGGCCGCTGGAGATGTAGTTGTTCTGTACGAAGCGGGCCAGCGCCATGCTGTACTCGCCGTAGGTAAACTGCAGGTTCTGGATGTAGGCCCGGACGATCGCCGCGGTCCGCTCATCCGACATGTCGATCAGGTCCTCGCGGTTGCTCTCGTAGAGTGCATTCTCGTTGTAGCGCTGCTCCTTGGGGCTCTCGCCCATGATGAGCGTCTCGACCCCGCGGGCTGCCGTGGCACGGGCAGCATTGACGTGGATCGAGATGAAGAGGTCGCCCCCGGCGCCGTTGGCGATGTCGGCACGCGCCTGCAGGTCGTCGGCCAGGGTCTTGCCCAGTTCCTTGTCGGTCTTGCGCGTGTAGACCACCTTCACACCCGGCATCCCCTGTTCGATCAGGCGGCCGACCTTGAGAGCCACCTTCAGCGTCAGGTCCTTCTCGTAGACCCCGCCGTAATGCGCCCCGGGAAACTTGCCGCCGTGGCCGGCGTCAATCACCACGACCTCGACCCCGTGTGCAATATTCGCGCTGCGGACTACGTTTGTCAGAAGCGTAGCCGCCGCCAGTACGAGGAGGAAGAGGAACCGTGTGCGCATATTTAGTGGTATCAAGTGCAGGCTATCTGTAAATTTTTACCTATCTTTGTCGCGCCTTGCACGCCGCATGGAGCCGAATAAGCCCCTAGGGCGGGCGTTTTTGCCGACTTGTCGGCAAAGGTACGGAAATTTTTGGAATTTTGAACAGCGTAAGGGTAAAATATCTCTTGTCGGCGACGGTGCTTCTGCTCTTCGTCCAGGCGTTGCTGGGCTCCACCGCCCCGGCTGCGGCATACCGCACGGCTCCGGCAGACACGCTTTCCGCACACCTTCCCGACACGCTGCAGCCCGCAACGGCCGACCAACCCGATGCCCCCGCACCGCTCGACCTGAAGCCCGAACCCCTCTCGCGCCGCGAACGCCGCGAACGGGCCCGCGCCGCCCGGGAACAGGAGCGCCGCAACCGCGAATTCAACAACCTGACGCAGGAGGAGCGCGACTCGGTCTTCTCCTCGCAGGTCGATTCGCTGGTGGCCCAAAAGGCCGACTCGCTGGCATCGCGCTCCGACTCCGACACGACCCGCAACCCGCGTGCCGCACGTCCGTTCCTCGACGACCAGCTCTCGGGCAAGAACACCGACTCACTGGTCTACGACGTGCGCAACAAGCGGGTCTACGTCTACAACGAGGGAGACGTAACCTACCAGAACCGGAACCTGAAGGCCGACTACATGCAGATCGACATGGACACGAAGCTGATCTACGCCTACGGAAAGCCCGACTCGGTGGACGGCAAGTGGACGGTCACCAAACCCGAGTTCACCGAGGGAGGAACGGCCTACCAGATGGATACGATCACCTACAACCTCGACACGCAGAAGGCCAAGATCAAGGGCGTGGCCACGCAGCAGGGCGACGGATGGCTGGTGGGCGGCAGCGTGAAGAAGATGCCCGACAACACCTTCAACATCGAGCACGGCAAGTACACCACCTGCGACCAAACCGACCACCCGCACTTCTACCTGGCCATGACCAAGGCAAAGGTGATTCCCGGGAAAAAGGTGGTCACCGGACCGGCCTACCTGGTCATGGAGGACGTGCCGATCTATTTCCTCGGCATACCCGAGGGCTTCTTCCCGATCAACATGGGCCCCAAGTCGGGTCTGCTGATGCCCACCTACGGAGAGGAGACCTCCAAGGGATTCTTCCTCCGCGACCTGGGCTACTACATCACGCTGGGCGAATATGCCGACCTGGCGCTCCGCGGCGGATTCTACACGCTCGGCTCGTGGGAGGCCTCGGCCGCCTCGCGCTACATCAAGCGATACAAGTACAGCGGCAGCTTCAACGTGGAGTTCTCGAGCGTAAAGACCGGCGAAAAGGGCGAACCCGACTACATCAAGCAGAACAACTTCCGCGTGCAGTGGACCCACTCGCAGGATGCCAAGGCCAATCCCGGATCGACCTTCTCGGCCTCGGTGAACTTCGCCACCAGCGGCTACAACCGCTACTCGGCCACCAACATCAACGACATCCTTTCGACGCAGACCAACTCGTCGATCTCCTACTCGAAGAGCTGGAGCGGAACCCCCTTCTCGCTCTCGGCAAACATGGCCATCTCGCAGAACTCGCAGAACAAGTCGATCTCGGTGACGCTGCCCACGGTGGTCTTCAACGTCTCGCGATTCTACCCCTTCAAGCGCAAGGAGAAGACCGGCAAGGACCGCTGGTACGAGAAGATCTCGATGCAGTATACGGGCAAGATGACCAACTCGGTCACCACCACCGAGTCGGAGATCTTCTCGAAAAAGACGCTCGAGAACATGAAGAACGGCATCGAGCATTCGATCCCCGTATCGGCATCGTTCAACCTGCTCAACTACATCAACATCACGCCGTCGTTCAACTACACCGAGAAGTGGTACTTCAAGAAGCAGGAGTACGAGTGGAATCCGATCACGAACCAGACCGACACGCTGCCCTCTAACTACGGATTCTACCGCCTCTACAACTACTCCACCAGCGTCTCGGCCTCGACGACCCTCTACGGCATGTACGATTTCACGAAGAAGCGCCGCGACCGCAAGATCCAGGCCATCCGCCACACGATCACCCCGTCGGTCGGATTCTCCTACACGCCCGACTTCGCCGATCCCAGATACGGCTACTACCTCACGCGACAGACCGACTCGACGGGCCGCGTGACGACCTACTCTCCCTATGCGGTCAATGCCTACGGCGTGCCCTCGTCGGGCCGCTCGATGTCGATGACCTTCTCGCTGTCGCAGAACCTCGAGATGAAGGTGCTCTCGAAGAGGGACACATCGGGCGTCAAGAAGATCAAGCTCATCGACGAACTGCGTCTGGGCGGGTCGTACAACTTCCTGGCCGACTCGATGCGGCTCTCGACCATCTCGCTCTCGTTCCGCACGACGCTCTTCAAGAACTTCGGCATCAACCTCTCGGCCACGATCGACCCCTACCGCGTCACACCCGAGGGTGTCCGCTACGACAAGCTCTTCTTCCCGGGACGCATCACCTCGACGGGCTGGTCGTTCGGCTACACCTTCAAGTCGCGCGAGGACAAGTCGCAGCCGGCCGTAAACGACATCACGAGCCTGCCCCCGGAGTATTCGAACCCGTTCTACGACCCCTACGGCACGATGGACCCCACCCTGCGAAGGCAATACATGTCGCAGGCCTACTACGACTTCTCGCTGCCGTGGAACTTCGGCTTCAACTATGCGGTGAACTATTCGGTCTCCTACGTGAACAACGGCACGACGGGATACCGCAAGAACGTCACGCAGACCGTCAGCTTCAACGGCTCGCTGAACCTCACACCCAAGACGGGCATCACCTTCCAGGGAGGTTACGACATCAAGGCCCGAAAGCTCACGACCTCGTCGGTATCGATCACGCGCGACCTCCACTGCTGGCAGATGTCCTTCTCGTGGATCCCCTTCGGCTACCACAAGAGCTGGAGCTTCAACATCGGCGTGAAGGCCGCCTCGCTCTCCGACCTGAAGTACGACAAGTCGCAGTCGATGTACGACAACATGTACTGACACGGTCTGTCCTCCATCCCGCTACCCCGCATCCAAAAAAAATCCGGCATCGGAAAGCTCCGACACCGGACAGACTGTGCTGTATCCGCCCTGTGTGCTCCGGGCGGAGCGGGATCAACGGTTCAGACCGTCGGCCACGGACTCGGGGTCGTGCCGGTATTTGAATACCAGGGCGAAGACCACTCCCACGAGCAGGGCATAGCCGGCAAAGATCAGCCACGAGGCAGACCACCCCGCAACCATCGCCTCGGCCCCCTGCTGCGAGTAGACAAAATGATTGACGACGGCCTGCGCGCCGAGCGTTCCGATCGTGGCGCCGATGCCGTTGGTCATGATCATGAAGAGCCCCTGTGCCGAGGAGCGGATCGTCGTATCGGTCTCCTTATTGACGAAGAGCGATCCCGAGATGTTGAAGAAGTCGAAGGCCACGCCGTAGACGATCATCGAGAGGATGAACATCCACACGCCGCTTCCGGGGTTGCCCAGGCCGAAGAGGCCGAAGCGGAGCACCCAGGCGAACATGGCCATGAGCATGACGTTCTTGATGCCGAAACGTTTCAGGCAGAAGGGAATGAGCAGGATGCAGAGCGTCTCGGAGATCTGCGAGAGCGAGATCAGCGCATTGGCGTGGTTGGCGCCGAACGTGGAGGCATATTCGGGGATGTCGCGGAAACTGGTGATGAAGGGATTCGCAAAGCCGTTGGTGATCTGCAGCGAGACGCCCAGCAGCATCGAGAAGATGAAGAACAGGGCCATCTTCTTCTGCCTGAAGAGCGTGAAGGCGCGCAGTCCGAGGGCCTCGACCAGGCTCTTGCGCTCGGCCGAGCGGCTGACCGGACACGACGGAAGGGTCATGGCATAGAGGCCGAGCAGGAGTCCCAACACGGCGCACTGGATGAACTGCATGCAGGTGGTCTGGAAACCGGCCGCATCGCAGACGAGCATCGAGCAGATGAAGCCGACAGTGCCCCAGACACGGATCGGCGGGAAAGACTTCACGGTATCCATACCGGCCCCTTCGAGCACGCTGTAGGCCACGGAATTCGAGAGGGCGATCGTCGGCATGTAGAAGGCTACGCTGAACGAATAGAGCGTGAAGAGGATCCCGAACGAGACCTCCGGACCGGCCGAGAGGGCGTAGTAGCCCGCAGCCCCCATGAAGAGGGCGGCCGTCAGGTGGCAGATGCCGAGCAGCTGCTGTGCAGGCACCCAGCGGTCGGCCACGATTCCGATGACGGCGGGCATGAAGAGCGAGACGATGCCCTGCATGGCATAGAAGATTCCGATATGCGACGCCAGATCGACGCCCACAAGATAGGATCCCATCGAGGTCAGGTACGCTCCCCAGATTGCATACTGAAGAAAGTTCATGACCACGAGGCGGAATTTAATTCCCATAATTTACTGGTTTTAAGTAGTTTTACGTTTTCAACCCCCTTGCTCGGGGCGTCATGAAAACAAAATTACGAAATTTTTTTCTGATTTTTCTTTGCAATTGCAAAATAAAGTTCTACTTTTGCATCACCAAAACGTCATTGAGCTATGGTGTAATGGTAACACAACAGATTCTGGTCCTGTTATTCTTGGTTCGAATCCAGGTAGCTCAACAAAACCCCGCGACCGCAAGGTGGCGGGGTTTTCGTTTGCATAGACCCATCCGGCAACATCCGTCCGTACACGGACACAACGACAATGCGGGCAGTCCTCCGAAGGGGACTGCCCGCATCCGTTTTCCGGGAGCGGCAGGAGCGCTACCGCTTCTCGAGCCCGAGTTTGCGCAGCAACGCCTCGGGTTCGGGCTTGTGGCCGCGGAAGCGGACATAGAGCTCCATGGGATCCTCCGTTCCGCCCTTCGAGAGGATGTTGTCGCGGAACGACGTGGCCACCTCGCGGTTGAAGATCCCCTTCTCCTTGAAGAGCGAGAAGGCATCGGCCTCGAGCACCTCGGCCCACTTGTATCCGTAGTATCCGGCGGCATAGCCTCCGGCGAAAATGTGGCCGAAGGCGGGCGACATGGCCGTACCCTCGACGACAGGCAGCACCTGCGTCGGGGCCATCGCCTCGCGCTCGAAAAGCTCGACATCACCCTCGAAGGGCTCGGTGAGCGTATGCCAGGCCATGTCGGTCAGACCGAACGACAGCTGGCGCACGTTGGCATAGGCCGCCAGATAGTTCTGCGCGGCGACGATGCGATCGACAATCTCCGAGGGAATCTTCTCCCCGGTCTGGTAATGTGCGGCCCACAGGTCGAGGAACTCCTTCTCCGTGGCCCAGTTCTCCATGATCTGCGACGGCAGTTCGACGAAGTCGCGGTAGACGTTCGTGCCGGTGAGCGACTCGTAGGAACCTTCGCCCAGCATGCCGTGCAGCGAGTGTCCGAACTCATGCAGGAAGGTCTCCACCTCGTCGAAGGTCAGCAGCGAGGGGGTCGTTTCGGTCGGCTTCGTAAAGTTCATCACCAGCGACACCAGCGGTCGGGTCTCCTCGCCGTCCACGCGCTTCGTTCCGCGGAACTCGGTCATCCACGCGCCCGAGTTTTTCGAGGCACGGGGGAAGAAGTCGAGATAGAGCACCGCCATGAAGCGGCCCCCGGCATCGGTGACGTCGTAGGCCGTCACGTCGGGATGGTAGACCTCGATCCCGGGATTGGGCGTGAAGTTGAGCCCATAGAGTTTGTTGGCCAGCAGGAAGACGCCCTTCTTCACCCGCTCGAGTTCGAAATAGGGCTTCACCGTCTCGGCGTCGAGCGCATATTTCTCGCGCTTGTACTTCTCGGTATAGTAAGACCAGTCCCACGGCATGAGCGTTCCCTTGAAGCCCTGCGAGGCGGCATACTCCGAGATTGTGCGGTAGTCGGCGTCGGCATACTCCTTCGAGGCATCGAGCAGTTCGGCAAGGAAGGCACGGACCGTCGGCGTGTCCTTGGCCATGCGCTCCTCGAGCACATAGTCGGCATAGCAGTCGTAACCGAGCAGGCGGGCCAGCTTCAGCCGCGTATTGACGATCTTCTTCACCACCTCCGTATTGTCGAACTCACCGCCCAGCGAGCAGGAGCTGTTGGCCCGCCAGAGCTTCTCCTTGAGCGCACGGTTCGACGAATAGGTCATGAAGGGCAGGTAGCTCGGATACTGCAGCGTGACGATCCAACCCTTCTCGCCGCGCGACTTGGCCTCGGCGGCCATACCCTCGCGCACGAAGGCGGGCAGTTCGGCCACCACCGCAGGGTCGGTGATATGGAGCGTAAAGGCGTTGGTCGCGGCCAGCGAGTTGCGGTCGAATTCGAGCGAGAGGGCCGACAGCTCGGTGGTATACTGGCGGTAGAGCTCCTTGTCCTCGTCCGACAGGGCGGCACCGTTGCGGGCGAAGCTCCGGTAGGTCTTCTCCAGCAGGCGCCGGTCTTCGGTGGAGAGTTTGCGTCCGGGGTGTTCGTAGACCGCCTTCACGCGGGCAAAGAGCTCGGGGTTGAGCGAGATGTCGTTCGACAGGGCGGTCAGCTTGGGCTGCACGCGCTCGGCGATCTGCTGCATCTCGTCCGACGTATCGGCGCTCATCAGGTTGAAGAAGACCCCCGCAATGCGGTTGAGCAGGGCGCCCTGACGCTCCAGGGCGACGATCGTATTCATGAAGGTCGGCTTCCTGGGGTTGCGGACGATCGCCTCGACCTCGGCACGCGAGCAGGCGATCGCCGCGTCGAATGCCGGCTCGTAGTCCTTGAGTTCGATGCGCGAGAAGGGCGGCGTGGCATGAGGGGTATCCCACTCCGCCAGCAGCGGATTCGAAAGGTCCAGTTCGGGCAGGTCGGCCCGGGGAATCGAGTTGTCGGCACAACCGGCGGCCAGGATGGAAACAGCCATGACAAGAATTGCTTTTTTCATATAAGGTACAGGGTTTGCGGTTTCTTCACGAATCGGCGGGATCAGTTCTCCGCCACAGCCTCGGCAGCGGCCCCCGCGGCAGGCTGCGGGCCGGCGGCCAGCGAATCGGCAGGTTCGGGATCGGTCCACAGCCCGCGGCTGCGCAGCATGGCCCGCTTGTCGGGATCCTTGCCGCGGAAGGCGCGGTACATGGTCATCCCGTCCTCCGAACCGCCGCGCTCGAGGATCTTGCGGCGGAAATCGTCGGCCACGCGGCGGTTGAACAGGTCGCCGCTCTCGCGGAAGGCTTCGAAGGCATCCTTGTCGAGCACCTCGGCCCACGTATAGAAATAGTATCCGGCCGAATAGCCTCCGTCGAAGATGTGGCTGAAGTAGGGATAGCGGTAGCGCGGCTCGATCTGCGGGATGAGGCCCCGCTTCTCGTTGAGCACCTTGCGTTCGAACTCCATCGGATCGAAGGGTGCATACTCTGTCATCGAGTGGATGTCCATGTCGGAGAGCGACGCGGCGATCAGCTCGGTGGTCATGAAGCCCTGGTTGAAGAGTTCGCTGCGGGCGATCTTGGCCATCAGCGCCTCAGGCATCACATCGCCCGTGCGGTAGTGTACGGCATACTGCTTGAGCACCTCGGGGTTGAAGGCCCAGTTCTCCATGACCTGCGACGGCAGCTCGACGAAATCGCCCTCGACCTCCGACAGGCCGCGGTACTTCACGTCGTGGAAGAGGAAGTGGAGCGCGTGGCCGAACTCATGGAAGAGCGTCTCGACCTCGTCGAGGGTCAGCAGCGCCGGGTTGTCGCCCGTCGGACGGGTGAAGTTGGCCACGATCGACACGACGGGAGCCACCCGCTCGCCGTCGCGGTAGGTCTGCTCAACGTAGTTGCCGCACCAGGCGCCCTGCCCCTTGCCCTCGCGGGGGAAGAAGTCGAAATAGAGCACGCCGAGGTGCGACTCGTCGGCATCGAGCACCTCGAAAGCCGTTACCTCGGGATGGTAGACCGGCACGACGATCGGCCGGAAGGTGATGCCGTAGAGGCGGTTGGCAAGGAAAAAGACGCCGCTGCGGACATTCTCCAGCGCAAAGTAGGGACGCAGCATCTCCTCGTCGAGGTTGTACTTCTGCTTGCGGAGTTTCTCGGCGTAGTAGAACCAGTCCCACGAGGCGAACTCACCGTCGGGGAAGTCCTTGCGGAAGAGCGAGTCGAGCTCGCCCAGCTCACGCTTGGCACTCTCGAGCGCCGGAGCCCAGACCCCCTCGAGCAGGTCGTAGACCGCTTCGGTCGTGCCGGCCATCTCGTCGTCCACGACATAGGCGGCGTAGGAGGGATAGCCCAGCAGGTGGGCCTTCTCCGTGCGCAGGCGGATGAAGTCGTTGATGAGCTGTTTGTTGTCGTACTCGTCACCGCGGTTGCAGCGGTTCAGGTAAGCCGTGTAGATCCGCTCGCGCAGTTCGCGGTCGGGCGAATAGGTCAGGAAGGGGATCATGCTCGGCTTCTGCAGCGTGAAGACCCCCTTGTTTCCCTTGCCCAGTTCGCGGGCCTTCTCGCGGGCCTGCTCCTGCACGCCGGCCGGCAGCCCGGTCATCTGCTCGGGCTCGAGTTCCATCGTGAAGTTGTAGTTCTCGGCCAGCAGGTTGTTGCCGAACTTCACCGAAGCGAGGGCCAGCTCGCTGTTGATCTCCGCCAGCCGGGCCTTCTCGTCAGCACCGAGCAGCGCTCCGGCGCGCACGAACGAACGGTAGGTCTTCTCCAGCAGGCGGCTCTGCTCGGCGTCGAGGTCGAACGTCGCCCGGTTATCGTAGACCGCCTTCACCCGCTCGAAGAGCGCGTCGTTGAGCAGGATCTTGTCGTAGTGGGCCGTCAGCCGGGGCATCGCCTGCTCCTGCAGGGCCTGCATCTCGGGCGTGTTCTGCGCGGCACAGAGCATGCCGAAGACCAGCGAGGTCTGCGCAAGCATCTGCCCCGAGTTGTCGAACGCCAGGATGACGTTCTCGAAGGTCGGCTCGTCGCGGTTGGTCACGATGGCGTCGATCTCGGCATCGTGCAGCGACATGCCGCGCTCGATGGCCGGGAGGAAATGTTCGGGTAGAATCCTGTCGAAGGGAGGAACGCCGTAGGGCGTCTCCCATGCCGAGAAGAAGGGGTTTTCGCCGACCTTTTTGTCGGACTTGCACGCAACGGTCGTCATGGCCAGAAAAAGTGTCAATAATCCTGCAATACGTTTCATCAGTCGTCTTATTTTATATAACTTTGCAGCCTGCAAACGCCGGGGCATCTCCATGCGCCGGCTCAAGCCGTTGCAAAGTTAGTAAATTATAGCAGGTATGCAACTTTTTTACGATCCCGCGATCGTACCGCCCCTACATACGCTCGGCGAGGAGGAGTCGAGACACTGCATCCGCGTGCTGCGCCTGGGACGCGGCGCAACACTCCACATCGCCGACGGGCGGGGTACGCTCTACCGCTGCCGGATCGTGGAGGACGACCCGCGCCGGTGCACCGTGGAGGTCGTCGAGACGATCCCCGACTTCGAGCGGCTCTCCTATGCGCTGACGGTGGCCGTAGCCCCGACCAAGAACGCTGACCGCTTCGAGTGGTTTCTCGAGAAGGCCACCGAGGTGGGCATCGGCGCCGTGATCCCCCTCGAAACGGAGCACAGCGAGCGGCGCGTCTTCAAGGCCGAGCGGAGCGAGAAGATCATCACGGCGGCCATGAAGCAGTCGCTCAAGGCATACCGCCCGGTACTGCACCCGCTCACCCCGTTCCGCGAGGCGGTGCTCGCCCCCTTCGAGGGGCGGCGGCTGATCGCCCACTGCGGGGCGGCACACGCCCCCTCGGGCAAACGCTACCTGCCCGAGGCGATCCGCCCGGGAGAGTCCGTGCTCGTCTGCATCGGCCCCGAGGGGGATTTCTCCCCCGCCGAAGTGGACTTCGCGCTCGAACACGGATTCGAGGAGATCACGCTCGGGCAGCAGCGCCTGAGGACCGAAACCGCAGCCCTCGTGGCCGTGGTGATGACGTCGGTCGTAAACGGTTCGAAATAAAAAAGACACCTATCATAACAGCATGTTTTTTCTCGGTACACTTCTCGCGCTGGCGGCGGTGACAGCCCTGCTGTTCGCCGTACCCCTGCGCATGAAAGCGTGGGCCGCACTCGGCCTGACGCTCATCGGCACGCTCGCCGTCGGCATACGGGCCGCGGCAACGCTCGCCGGGGCCCACTACGGACCGCTGTGGGTCATCTCCGGCACGCCGTTCGGCGGCGACTCGGGCTCGATGGACGGCCTATCGGCGCTCTTCGTCCTCGTCATTGCGATCGGTTCGGTGGCCGCCGTGCTCTACTCGCAGGGCTACCTGGCCCGCCACCTGCTGCACAAGTCCCCGGCCCACGTCTCGCTGCACTACACCTCGCTGGTCACCATGTGCTATGCCATGCTGGGCGTCGTGCTCTCCGACGGTGGCTACTCGTTCCTCTTCTTCTGGGAGCTGATGACCGTGGCGTCGTTCCTGCTGATCCTCTTCGACGCCGAGCGCCGCGAGGTTCGCCGCGCCGCCCTCTCCTACCTGATCATGATGCACATCGGCTTCGTGCTGCTGCTCATCGGCTTCGTCCGTCTCGATGTCGCGACGGGCGACACCTCGTTCGGGGCTCTGGCCGCCGCATTCCGCACGCAGCCCGTGCTGCCGCTCTACCTCCTTTTCCTGGCAGGCTTCGGCATGAAAGCCGGACTCTTCCCGATGCACGTATGGCTTCCGGAGGCCCACCCCGCCGCACCGTCGCACGTCTCGGCCCTGATGTCGGGCGTGATGATCAAGACGGGCGTCTACGGCATCCTCCGCATCACGGCCGCCCTGGGCGACCTGCCCGAACTCCGCACGGCCGGGCTCATCCTGCTGGGCGCAGGCATCGTCACGGGGCTCTGGGGCGTGATGCTCGCCGCCGCACAGAACGACGTGAAACGGCTGCTGGCCTACTCGTCGATCGAGAACATCGGCGTGATCCTCATCGGCCTCGGCATCGCGGCGCTGGGCAAGGCCTCGGATAACCAGTTTGCCGCCCTCTGCGGCATCGCGGGCGCCCTGCTCCACACCGTGAACCACTCGTTCTTCAAGACGTTGCTCTTCTTCGGCGCGGGCAACATCCTCTCGCGCACGCACACCACGTCGCTCGACGCGCTCGGAGGCCTGGGCCGGCACATGCCCCTCACGGCACTGCTCTTCCTCGTCGGTACGGCGGCCATCTGCGCCCTCCCGCCGCTGAACGGCTTCGTCTCGGAACTGCTGATCTACCTCGGGATGTTCGAGGGAATCGCCGCCGACAACACGCCCCTCGCCTCGGCCGCCGGACTGGCTGCCCTCGCCCTGATCGGCGGCGTGGTGCTGCTGGCCTTCACCAAACTCTACGGCACGGTCTTCCTCGGGTCGCCCCGCTCGCACGAGGTGGCCGAAGCCTCCGAGGTGGGCAACGTGCGCATCGCCGCCATGGCCATCCCGCTGGCCGGCATCCTCTTCGTCGGGCTCTTCCCGCGCGCCGCGGCGGGCATCGCCGTGCGCAGCGCCGACTTCTTCATCCACACCCCCATGGATGCCGCCTCGTGGCTGCTTTCGCCCTCGCTCACGACCGTCGGGCGCACGGCCTGGCTGCTCCTGCTCGTCGTCGCCCTGCTCGTCTGGCTCCGGAGCCGCATCCTCCGCACACGGAAGGTCGCCCAGGGTCCCACGTGGGGCTGCGGCTTCACGTCGGTGAATGTCCACATGCAGTACACGGGCGAATCCTTCTCCGAGGGACTGCAGTCGATCGCCACGCCCCTGACGCAGAACAGCGGCGAAGGATCGCCCGTAGGCAAGGGCGAGATCTTCCCCGCCTCGCACTCCTTCGACGTCGGCCACCGCGACCGCATCGGACGGCTCTTCTCGATGTGGTGGGTCGAGCTGCTGCGCCGCATCAACGCCCGCGTCATGCGGTTGAGGACCGGAAAGATCAACCACTACGTCCTCTTCGCGCTGGCGTTCCTCGCCCTGATATTCATCCTCTCGATCCTCAATCTCCTGTAAACCCATGGAGGCACTCAATACCCTGCTCCTGCTGCTGACGGCCCTCGCGATCCCGGGGCTGATCAACCGCACGCGCGCCCGCCTGGCGGGGCGCAAAGGCATCCGCTTCGCACAGCACCTCTACGACGTCGCGCTGCTGCTCCGCAAGGGTGCCGTCTACTCGACGACCACCTCGGCGCTCTTCCGCATTGCGCCCTCCGTGTCGCTCGGCTCGGCCCTCGTCGCCGCGCTCTTCATCCCCGTGGGCAACCTGCAGCCCGTGCTCTCGTTCGACGGCGACCTGGTGGCCTTCGCCTACCTGCTGGCACTCGGACGTCTGGCGATCATCCTCGCCGCCATGGACACCGGCAGCTCGTTCGAAGGGATGGGCGCCAGCCGCGAGGCGCTCTACGGCGCCCTGGTCGAACCGGCGCTGATGCTCGTCTTCGGCACCCTCGCCCTCATCTCGGGCTTCACCTCCTTCGCATCGATCTTCTCGACCGAGATCGGGGAGGACACCCAGCTGATCGTCGTCCTGCTGCTCGTGGCCTACATCCTGACGAAGATCGTCTTCACCGAGAGCGGCCGCATACCGGTCGATGACCCCCGCACGCACCTCGAACTGACGATGATCCACGAGGTGATGTGTCTGGACTACTGCGGCGTCGATCTGGCCTTCATCAAGATGGGCACATGGCTCAAGGCCGCCGCCTTCTCGCTGCTGGCCGCCGATGCCGTCGCCGCGGCCTTCTGCCCCCGCTGGTGGATCGCCGCACCGCTGGCCGTGCTCCTCACGGGGATCTCGGTCGGCGTGGTCGAATCGACCCAGGCCCGCAACAAACTCGCACGCAACACCACCTTTATCCTCACCGTCGCAGCACTGGCCGCCCTGGTCTACTTCACGGCCTACCTGCTGCGCCTGAACATCGTCGTACAATGATCCTTCCGCTCGTCATCCTCTATGTCGTGACGCTCGTCTACCTCTCGATCACCGAGCGTTTCCGCAACTTCGCCTCGCTCATCGGGTTGCAGGGGTGGCTGCTCTTCGCCATCGCCCTGGTCCGGCTCCACGCCATCAACCCCGCCGAGCTGGCCTTCATCGCCATCGAGACGCTGCTCTTCAAGGGCATCCTGGTCCCAGCGCTGCTCTTTGCCGTGATCCGCCGCACGAAGATCAACCGCGTGACCCGCTCGGGCTCCTCGCAGTCGGGCTCGCTGCTGCTCTCGCTCACGGCTCTGGTCGTCAGCGCCTCGCTCACCTACTACATCGCCGACTCGACGATCGACCTCATCTTCTTCGGCGTAGCGCTCTATGCACTGCTCAGCGGACTGATCCTCATCACGCTGCGCCAGCGCATCTTCTCGCACATGGTCGGGTTCCTGACCATCGAGAACGGCGTCTTCCTCTTCTCGACGGCCATCGGCGTCGAGATGCCGCTGCTCATCAACTTCGCCATCCTGCTCGACATCCTCATCTCGGTGCTCATGCTGGGCATCTTCCTGACGAAGATCGACGGCAAGATCCACGCCGGCGACGCCGATTCGCTCACCAACGTAAAGGACTGACACCATGCTCTACTACCTCATCGCAAGCATTCTGACGGGCGCCTCGGCATTCGCCGCCCGCAACGAACGGCAGATCCACCTGGCGGGCGTGGCGTTCTACGCCGTCCAGGCGGCCTTCGCCCTCTGGATCACCCTCGGAGGGGGCTACGACACCTCCTCGCTCGGAGCCTTCCGCTTCGACGCCGCCGGCACGCTCTTCTTCGTGCTGCTCACCGTCGTATCGATCTACGCCTTCGCCCACTCGGAGGCCTACCTGCGCGGCAGCGACCTGGGCCAAATGCGGAGCTATTTCGCACTGGTCATGCTCCTGACAACGGCCATCGCCGGGGTCTACTTCGCCTCGAACCTCGCCGTGACATGGATCTTCCTCGAGGCCACGACCCTCTGCTCGGCAGGCATCATCTACCACCGCCGCACGGCACAGACACTCGAGGCGGCCTGGAAGTATGTCTTCGTCTGCTCGACGGGCATCGCCATGGCCTACCTGGGCATCCTGCTGCTGGCCGCGGCGACCCAGTGCGAATCGCTCGACTACGAAGCCGTCGCCGCAGCCGCAGCCGGCGGCAACGCCCTCTACCTGAAGACGGCCTTCCTGCTCATCCTCTGCGGATACAGCTGCAAGGTCGAACTCTTCCCGCTCTACACCGTGGGCATCGACGCCAACTTCGCCGCCCCGTCGCCCGCCTCGGCACTCATCTCCACGGGGCTGGTCAATGCGGGATTCCTCGCCATCCTGCGCGTCTACAAGGTCCTCGCCGCCACCGAAGTCTTCCCCTGGGTACGCTCCGTGCTGCTGGTCGTGGGCATCCTGTCGCTCGTCATCGGCGCACTCTTCCTGCGCCGCACGAACAATTACAAGCGCTTCCTCTCCTACTCCACGGTCGAGAACATGGGAATCGCCGCCATCGGGCTCGGTATCGGAGGCGTGGGGGTCTGGGCCGCCGTCTTCCACGTCGTCTGCCACACGCTGGTCAAGAGCAGCCTCTTCCTGCAGATGGCTGTCGTCCGGCAGGTCTACAACGGCTACCGCATCAACCGCATCGGCGACTACATACACATCAACCGGGTGGGAGCCGTCGGGCTGCTCGCGGGCATGGTCGTGCTGATGGCCTTCCCGCCCTCGCCGCTCTTCGTCTCGGAGCTCACGATCCTGCGCGAGGTGATCGCCGCGGGCAAATGGTGGCTCGTCGGCGGCATCCTGCTGCTACTCTGCATCGTCATCTACTCGTTCTGCATGCGCATGATCCGGCTCTGCTACCAGCCCAACCAGGACGAGCTGCACCCCTCGAAGGTCGATCGCACGCTCTCGTGGTCGGCCCTGACGCTGCTGCTCGCCGCCATCGTCGTGGGGGTCTGGCAGCCCGGAGCCCTCGAACGTCTGATCGCCGAAATCGCTTCGCTATGAAATCCATGAATCCGTACATAACCGACAACACCGCCTCCGCCATTCCGCTCGCGGAGATTCCCGAAGCGGCCTACGCCGACTTCTACGACGACCTCTCCGACCGGCTTTCCGACCCGCGCTACCACGTGGCCCACTACTTCGCCCTCCCGGCCGGCGACCGGATGCGCTTCATCTGCATCCTGCTCGACGACGCGGAACACCGCATACTGGTCACCTCGCACGCCATGGAGTATTATGACGAGGAGGCCCTACCCTCGCTGACGGCCGTGCACCCCGCCCTGCACCCCTTCGAACGCGACATCACCGAGCGCTACGGCATCCGCTTCGACGGCATGCCGTGGCCCAAGCCGCTGCGTTTCCCGGCCGACCGCTACGACCGCCGCAGCACGATGGACAACTACCCCTTCTACACGATGGACGGAGCGTCGCTGCACGAGGTCAATGTCGGCCCGATTCATGCAGGAATCATCGAGCCGGGGGCTTTCCGCTTCATCTGCAACGGCGAGCAGGTGCTCCATCTCGAGATCGCGCTGGGCTACCAGCACCGCGGGGTCGAGCAGGCCTTCGCCGAGACGGACAACCGCCTGCGGCAGATGTGCCTCGCCGAGGCGGTAGCCGGAGACAGCGCCGTGGCGCACGCCACGGCCTTCGCCGAGGCGGTCGGCAAGCTGACGGGATTCCGCACTCCGGAGCGGCTGGCAGTCGAACGCACCGTCGCGCTCGAACTCGAGCGCATGGCCATGCAGATCGCCGACACCGGGGCGCTGTCGATGGATGTGGGCTACCAGCTGGGGCAGGTGGCCTGCGAGGCGCTGCGCACGATGACGATCAACACCACGCAGGCCTGGTGCGGCAACCGTTTCGGCAAGGGGGTCATCCGCCCCGGCGGCACAGACCACCCGCTCACGGAGCAGACCGCGGAGATGATCCGCACGAACGTCCGCGAGATCGCCCGCCGCTACGACGAGGTGCGCCGCGACATCCAATCGTCGCCCTCGCTGCTGGCACGCTTCGAACAGTGCGGCATCGTGCCGCGCGAGGAGATGCTCCGCATCGGCGGCGTCGGACAGGCGGCCCGGGCCAGCGGCGTGGCGCGCGACCTACGCAGCTCGCATCCGTGGGGACCCTACACCGGACTGCTGCACCACGAGCCCGTCGTCCGCACGCAGGGCGACGTGATGGCCCGCCTGATGGTCCGCTGCCGCGAGGTGCTGCAGTCGGCCCAATACATCGACCGCCTGCTGGAGGCGTGGCGTTCCCCGGCCGGAGAGCTGCCGGTCCCCGACTACACCGCCCCGCTCGCCCCCGACTCGCTGTCGGTAGGGCTCGTCGAGGGATGGCGCGGCGAGATCTGCCACGCGGTGGTCACCGACTCCTCGGGGCGCATCGCCGCCTGCCGGATCAAGGACCCGAGCCTGCACAACTGGCTGGCGCTGGCACTGGCCGTCCGCGGGGAGGGGATCTCCGATTTCCCGATCTGCAACAAGAGTTTCAACCTCTCCTACTGCGGACACGACCTCTGACACAGGGCCGGACGAACACGAACCGTTAAGAGTGAAAACGATATGATATTTCCGAAAATACGCGTATTACGCAGCCACGGGAAGCAGTATATCCCGGACCTCGACGCCGTGGAGCTGACCGCGGCCTTCCGCGGACGTCCCGAACTGGACGAACCCGCGACGGACGGGGAACGCCGGAATGTGGAGCAGGCTGCGGCGATCTGCCCGACGGGCGCGATCACGGCGGAGCCCTTCACGCTCGACCTGGGCCGCTGTCTCTTCTGCGGCGAATGTGCCCGGCGCGCACCGCACAGCATCCGCTTCACGAATGACTACCGCATCGGCTCGCCCACGCGCGAGGGGCTCATCCTGCGTCCCGGCGACCGGCGCGTGCCCTTCGACCCGGCACAGGTGCGCCCCGAGATCCGGCAGTTCTTCGGCCGCGCGCTCCAGCTGCGCGAGGTCTCGGCCGGAGGCGACGCCTCGGTCGAGATGGAGCTCAACGCCACGGGCAACGTCAATTTCGACCTCGGCCGCTACGGCATCGGCTTCACCGCCTCGCCGCGCCATGCCGACGGCGTGGTGCTCTCGGGCCCCGTCTCGCAGAACATGGCCGAAGCGCTGGAGATCTGCTACGACGCCGTGGCCGAGCCGAAAATCCTCGTCGTCTGCGGCTCGGAGGCCTGCTCGGGCGGGCTCTTCGCCGGAAGCCGCGCCATCGACCGCACGTTCCTCGAACGGCACCGCCCGGACCTCTGGCTGCCGGGAGCACCGACCCACCCGATGACCTACATCGACGGAATGCGCTGCCTGCTGGGCAAGAAAAAAAGAGAGTAAACACCTTATGGAACAGACCTCGCTTTTCGAACTCTTCAGGAGCTTCTTCAAGATCGGCATGTTCACCTTCGGCGGCGGATACGCCATGGTGCCGCTCATCGAGGCCGAGGTGATCGAACGGCGCCGGTGGCTTGCGCAGGACGAATTCCTGGACCTGCTGACGCTGGCCCAGTCGTCGCCCGGGCCGATCGCCATCAACACGTCGGTCTTCATCGGCTACAAGGTCCGGGGCCTAAAGGGAGCCGTGGCGGCTTCGCTCGGGGCGACCCTGCCGTCGTTCCTGATCATCCTCATCGTGGCGATCTTCTTCGCCGGAATCCGACACAACCCGGTGATCGATGCCGCCTTCAAGGGGATGCGTCCGGCCGTCGTGGCGCTGATCGTCGTGCCGGTCTTCTCGCTGGCCCGGGGCATGCACCCGGCTCTTGCGGGTGTGGTCGCAGCCGTAGCACTGATCGTCTGGAGGCTGGGATGGTCCCCCGTACTGTTCATCGCGGCAGGAGCCCTCGTCGGCATCGTGTGGGCGCTCACCGTCGGTAAAAAAGCCAAGCAAAAGTCATGATTTTCCTGCAACTGTTCCTCTCGTACCTCAAGATCGGATTCTTCGGATTCGGCGGCGGATACGCCATGCTGGCACTCATCCAGCACGAAGTGGTTGTCCGCCACAGCTGGATGACCAACACCGAGTTTACAGACATCGTGGCCATCAGCCAGATGACCCCCGGGCCGATCGCCATCAACTCAGCAACCTACGTGGGCTACACGGTCGGCATGCAGGCCGGCGACAACACCCTGTTCGGCATCCTCGGCTCGGCCATCGCCACCCTGGCCGTCTGCCTGCCGTCGCTTACGGTCATGCTGCTGCTCACGCGCTTCTTCCTCCGCCTGAAGGGCAACGCGATCCTCGCCGGGGCCATGTCAGGCATGAAACCCGTCGTCATCGGCATGATCGCCTCGGCGGCCCTGTTGCTCATGTTCCCCGCCTCGCACGAGGGCGAGAGCTTCATCGATGGCTGGAGCTGGGCGATCTTCAGCGTATGTGTCCTGGCGTCGTGGCGCAAGGTGAATCCCATCCTGCTGATCGTCCTCTCGGCCATAGCGGGAATCCTCATCTACCACATATTCTGACAGCGCCTACGCGACCAGCAGCATACCGCCCGCCAGCAGCAACAGCAGGAAGACCACCAACGACACCAGCCCCAGGAGGGCCAGCAGGGTCCCAATGCACCCCCAACGGCGGTCTTCGCCCGGCAGGGGATCGGTCAAGAGGGCGACGATCAGCCCCACGAGCGGCGTGAAAATCAGACTGATCAGAAAAGCCCAGCCGAAGCCGATGCGGCGCCGGCTGCCGATCACGCCGACCAACACCGAGAGCAGGCATCCGCTCAGGGCGCCGAAAAGAATCACAAGAAAAGCAGATCCCATAGTCTGTTCGTTTGGACAGGTTTTCAAATAAAAGCCCCCTCCGCCGGTTGCGGAAGGGGCTTTGTCGTTCGCTCCCGTCGCGCAACGCCGTCAGCGCACGAAACGGTAGTAGGTTCCCAGCGGCAGTTCCTTGCCGCCCCGGTCCGTGAAGCACAACTCACCCCACTGCTCCTCGCGCGGCGCGCCGAACGCCTGCCGCACGGCCGTGCGGGCCAGCGTCGGAGAGAGCCCCATCGAGTAGAGGTTCAGCACCAGGAACGAGTGCAAGGGGGCAAGCAGCCGGGCGCAACAGGCCAGCATCTCGCCGATACCCTCCTCGAGCACCCACTTCTCGCCGTTGGCCCCCCGACCGTAGGCCGGGGGGTCGAGGATGATGCCGTCGTAGACATTGCCGCGGCGCACTTCGCGCTGCACGAACTTCAGGGCATCCTCAACAATCCAGCGCACACCGTCCAGACCGCTCGCCTCCATGTTCTCGCGGGCCCACGTCACCACCTGCCTGACCGAATCGACATGCGTCACCTCGGCTCCGGCAGCCCGGGCCGCCAGCGTCGCACCGCCCGTATAGGCGAAGAGGTTCAGCACGCGGGGCGTACGGCCGGCAGCCACGGCCTCGCGGCAGCGGTCGAAGATGAAGTCCCAGTTGGCGGCCTGCTCGGGGAAGATACCCACGTGCTTGAACGAGGTGAGGGCCAGCCGCATGCGCAGCCGGACTCCCCGACAGTCGTACTCCACCGTCCAGCGGTCGGGCATCTTCGGCGCAAGGCGCCATTCGCCCCGTTCGTCGCTGCGCCCGTCGCGGCGAAGGAACGAGGCGTCGGCCCGCCGCCACTCCGCCTCCGGAAGCGTCCGCCGCCAGATGGCCTGCGGTTCCGGACGGCGGGTGACATGGCGTCCGAAGCGTTCGAGCTTTTCGAAATCGCCCGTATCGAGGAGCTCGTAGTCCGGGAAGTCGGGCGTGAGTTGTTCTTGCATGAAAATCCTTATTTTACCGTCGGCCGCAGCAGGAAGCGGAAGGTATAGTCGCCGTAGGGGATCATGTACTGGTCCTCGGGCAGCTCACCCCACGAATTGATACATCCGAGACCCATCTGCCGCAGGTCGAAATTGACGTAGGTGCGGTCGCCGCTGCGGAGCGGTCCCGAGTGCTGCTGCGGCGGGAAGTTCGTCACGTCGAGCGCCTCGGTCGCATAGGGCAGCGCCGAAGCCGAGAAGGGAGCCTCCGAGAGGATCACGAGGCCCGAACCCGACGAATCGACCACCGACCACCAGCGCAGGTCGCTCTTCGTTCCCGACTCCTGCGGGCGGACATACTCGTCGTGGTACTGGTCGGCCACCTTCTGGCTGTAGAGGCCCAGGTCGGCCGACGAGAGGCGGTCGCAGTAGTTCTCGTGCGCACCGCGGCCGTAGTAGACGATCTCGCTGTAACGGGCCGGCATGGCCATCGTCATGCCGAAGCGGAACATGCCGGGGGCCTCGGCATCACCGGCCTCCAGCTGCTCGGCAACCGAGACCTCGCCCGCACCGTTGATGCGGTAGGTCATCGTCAGCACGCCCTTGACCTGCGGCATCTCGTAACGGGCCGTAACGACAGCCACACCCTCTTCGGTCACGGCATCGAACTGCGTGAGCTTCAGCACGGGAGACTTCCAGACGCCGAAGCGCGCATCGAGCCCTGCACCCAGGTCGTTCTCGGTCGGGGCACGCCAGAACTGCGGACGCAGTGCGGCCCCTTCGGCCAGCAGCTCGCGGCCGTCCACGCGGTATTGCGAAAGGAATCCGTCGCGCGAGAAGAAGAGCTCCCAACGGTCGCCCTCGACGCGTGTACCGCGCTCCCAGCGGGTAATCTGCACGGGGCGCTCCGTCTGCGCGAGCCCGGTCTGGCCCGTGCAGTCGTACTCGCGGACGACAAACTGCTGACGGGCCACGGCATGGCCGGCATCGAGCAGCGCCTCGGGGCTCTTGAGCCTGTAGGCCACGTTCACCAGCACCTCGGAGGCATCGGACGGGAAGTCAGCCTCACCGAATCCCAGCGTGTATTCGCGGCGCTGCTGCGGAGCCACCTCCAGGTCGGTCACACGGCCCGTCTTCACGACCCGGCCGTCGGCCACAACCTGCCACTCGAGCTCGCAGTTGTCGAGTCCGATGAAAAAGTTCTCGTTGTAGACCGAAACGCGGCCCTTCGCCAGATCGACCGGCTCGGTCCAGACGGACTGGTACTGGCGCTGCACCTCGTAGGCGTGCGGGTGGTAGGTCCGGTCGGCGGCGATCACGCCGTTGTTGTTGAACGAATTGTCGGTGGCGTCGTAGTTGTTGAAGTCGCCCCCGTAGTAGAACGACACGCGGCCGTCGGCCTCATAGTGGGCCAGCGCCTGATCGACGTAGTCCCAGATGAAGCCGCCCTGGTAGGACGGATACTTGCGCACGAGGTCCCAATAGAGGTCGAAACCGCCCATCGAGTTGCCCATCGCGTGAGCGTACTCGCACTGGATCAGCGGCTTCCGGGGATTCGACTTGCAATAGTTCTCGCATGCCTCGTAATCCCAGTACATCGGACAGACGATGTCCGTGTAGGGACGGCCCTCGTCCTCCTTGTAGTAAACCGCACGCTCGTAGTGCACCGGACGCGACGAATCGTAGTTCTTGATCCATTCGTAGCACTTCTCGAAGTTGGGGCCCATGCCGGCCTCGTTGCCCATCGACCAGATGATCACCGACGGGTGGTTCTTGTCGCGCAGCACCATGCGCATGTTGCGCTCGAGGTGCGCCTTGGCGAAGAGCGGGTTGGCGGCCAGCGTCCGGTCGCCGTACCCCATGCCGTGCGACTCGACGTTGGCCTCGTCGAGCACGTAGATGCCGTACCGGTCGCAAAGGTCATACCAAATCGGATCGTCGGGATAGTGGCACGTGCGTACAGCGTTGATGTTCAACTCTTTCATGATGCGGATATCCTCGATCATCCGCTCGCGGCTCACCACATAGCCGCCCAGCGGGTCCATCTCGTGGCGGTCGGCGCCCTTGATCAGGATCGGCTGTCCGTTCACGAGCAGCTGGGCGTCGCGGATCTCCACCGAACGGAAACCGACCGTCTCCGTGACGGTCTCGGTCGTTCGGCTGCCGTCCGAAACGGCCATCTCCAGCGTATAGAGGTTCGGCGTCTCGGCCGTCCATTTGGCCGGGTCGGCCACCTCGAAGGTGTAGTCGCCCTTACCGCCCGAGATGCGGACAGACTGCGTCGCCACACTCTGGCCGGCAGCGTCGCGCAGCGTCAGATCGACCCGCTTCACGCGCGGCGTGGTCTCCAGCTCGACACGCAGCTGCGCGTCGCGGTACTCCCCGTCAAGCGCCGGGGTGATGCGCACGTCCTGCAGGTGGGCCTTGTCGCGGGCCGTCAGCTCGACACCGCGGGCGATGCCCGACAGGCGCCAGAAGTCCTGGTCCTCGAGGTAGGAGCCGTCCGACCAGCGGAACATCTGCAGGGCGATGAGGTTCTCGCCCGGCTTCACGAACTTCGTGACGTCGAACTGCGCGGCCAGCTTGCTGTCCTCGCTGTAGCCGACGAAACGGCCGTTGATCCACACGTAGACGTTCGACGTCGCAGAGCCGATCGAGAGGAAGATATCCTTCCCGGCCCAGTCGGCCGGCACCTCGAAGGTCCGGCGGTAGGAGCCCACATGGTTTTCGGCATCGGGCACATGCGGGGGATCGTTGCGGAAATTCCCGCGCCAGGCGTAGCCCACATTGACATAGATCGGGTCACCCCAGCCATAGAGCTCCCACATCCCCGGCACGGGGATCGTCGCCCAGGCGCTGTCGTCGTAGTCCGTACGCCAGATGCCGTCGGGCTGCTCCGAAGCGTTGCGCACCCAGTCGAAGCGCCATACGCCGTCGAGCGACAGCCGCTCGCCCGCATCGAGCGTCGAGCGCATCGGCAGCCGGTTGATCTCATTGACGGCCGGATCCTGCCATTCGGTCCAGGTCTGCGCCGCCGCTCCGTAGATTCCGCCCGTCAGCGCAAGCGCCGTCAGGGCCAAGATTTGTTTTCTCATCGTCATTCGGGTTTATTTTAAGATTCAAGGTTTTTCCCTTTCGTTTGCTCCCTCCGCCATACCCGTACAATCGACCAGGCTCATCTCGCACCGCACACAATCGAAATCGAGCCGGTAGCGCGAACGTCCCCGCTCGAGCCACAGCTCGCCCCGCAGCCGGGGCCGGCGGAGCAGGCACTCGCCGATCTCGCGGCGAATGCAGTAGGCCGTGCGCAGCACGACGTGGCCGACGGTCGTCGGTTCGAGGTCGAGTCCCCGGGCAATCTCCCGGACACCGTGGTCGCGGTAGAAGGCCTCGGCCAGACGGTTGGTCACATTCTCCTCGGCGGCAAGGCGCTCCGAGGGGTAGCGGGCCGCCCGGTTCTCGGGAAGGATGCAGTGTTCCGGCGGCTGCGCCGTCCGTTCGCGGAGAAGCGCCTCGAGCACCTCGCGGCGCACCTCCGCAGCCAGCGAGGCCGGCACAAACCACTCGCCGCCCCGGACCTCGACGCTCCGCACGGCGAAGATCGTCTCACCGCTCCGCGCCGCCTGCGTCCGCAGCGCCCCGGCATTCGCCTCGGGGCGCTGCGCCGCCGTAAGTGCGGACTTCCGGAAGGCCGTCGCCGTGAACCCTTCGGCATCGGTGCAAGTCATGCGCACCCCTTCGGCCGAGGCTTCGACAACCATCCGCGCAGGAATCACCCGCCGCGTACGGCTCCGCTCGACACGCAGCGTGAAGAGGCGGTCGCTGTTGCGGTAGACCTCGGCCCCGGTCTCGATGCCCTCCATACGGTTGGGAACGATGCGCGTTCCCTCGACGGCATTGACATTGGTCCCGACCAGCCCCTTGCGGGTCAGGAAGCAAAGCCCGTCGCCCGGAGCCACGGGCTGCGCCGCTTCGAGCACGAACGAGCGCGCATCGACACGCACAACCCGTCCGATCCGCTCGCCGACGGCCTTCGGCGTATCGAACGACGCCACGCCGGGACGTTTGCCCGAGAAGAAATAGGTCGATTCCCCGCGCGTGAAGCTCTTCGCCGGGTCGGGTGTGAAATCGGGGATGCTCTCGCCCGCCGAGGAGCGGTGCAACTCCGGCCGCGAGGCCAGCGCCGCATCCACCGCCTGCCGGTAGTAGGCCACGACGTTGCGGATGTAGTTCGTATCCTTGAGCCGCCCCTCGATCTTGAACGACCGCACCCCAGCATCGAGCAGCTCGCCCAGATGGGCCGAGAGATTCAGGTCGCGGACCGAGAGCAGGTGCTTGCCCGTCAGGTAGGTCCGCCCGCGTCCGTCGGTAAGGTCGTAGGTCAGCCGGCAGGGCTGGCTGCAGGCACCGCGGTTGCCGCTGCGCCCGGACATCGAGCGCGAGAGGAAGCACCGCCCGCTGTAGCCGACGCAGATGGCCCCGTGGACGAAACATTCGACCTCGGCCTGCGTCGCGGCACAGATGGCACGGATCTCGTCAAGCGTGAGGTTGCGCTCGAGGATCACCCGCGCAAAGCCCGCCTCGCCCAGGAAGCGAGCCCCTTCGGGCGTGCGGTTCGAGACCTGCGTCGAGGCGTGCAGTTCGACCGGAAGGTCCATCCGCCGCAGGGCCATGTCCTGCACGATCAGCGCGTCGATGCCCGAGGCGATCAGCTCGCGGGCCTGACGCTCAGCATCGGCCAGCTCGTCGTCCCACAGCAGCGTGTTGAGCGTGGCATGGATCCGGACGCCGTAGCGGTGGGCATACTCCACCGCACGGGCGATCTGCTCCGTGGAGTTCCCGGCCGCCTGACGCGCCCCGAAGCGCGCCCCGCCGATGTAGACGGCATCGGCGCCGTAGTCCACGGCCGCAACGACCGAGTCGTAATCCTTGGCCGGGGCCAACAGCTCGACGCTCCGGCTTTTTCCGTTTCCGATCAGGCACTTTTCCATCAAGAAACAAAGGTACGCTTTTTTACGGAATTTCCCGCACCGCAGGGCAAATTCGTCCCGTCCGGGAGATTGGCCGCCCGCTACCGCACCGCCCACCGCCATACGCCGAAAACGCGTGCTCCACGTTTTTTTCGCGCCGCCCGGTGCAATATTGCGGTGAAATGCTTATTTTTGCATCTCGAAACCGAATATCCTAAAGAAGACAGATACCATGCTTACACTGAAGCAAATCCGCGATGACAAGGAGGCTGCCGTCCGCAAACTCGCCAAGAAGGGCGTCGAGGCGGGGCCGGTCATCGAAAAGATCATCTCGCTCGACGACCGCCGCAAGGCCATCCAGGCCGAACTCGACTCCACGCTGGCCGCACAGAACAAGGCCGCCAAGGAGATCGGCGCCCTGATGGGACAGGGCCGCCGCGAGGAGGCCGAGGAGCGCAAACACTTCGTTGCGGACCTCAAGGAGAAATCCGCCCGCCTGCAGGCCGAGTCGAACGACGTGCAGCAGGAGCTGCAAACGGCCCTGGTCTCGCTGCCGAACTTTCCGGCCGAGATCGTCCCCGAAGGCAAGACGGCGGCAGACAACCTGGTGGTGAAACTCGTGGAGAGCTACACCACCCTGCCCGAGAACCCGCTGCCCCACTGGGAGCTGGCCAAGAAGTACGACATCATCGACTTCGACCTCGGCGTGAAGCTCACCGGAGCCGGATTCCCCGTCTACAAGGGCAAGGGCGCCCGGCTGCAGCGCGCGCTGATCAACTACTTCCTCGACTGCAACACGAAGGCCGGATACCTCGAAGTCGAGCCTCCCGTAATGGTCAATGAGGCCTCGGGCTTCGGCACCGGACAGTTGCCCGACAAGGAGGGACAGATGTACCACGCCACGGTGGACAACTTCTACCTGGTACCGACGGCCGAGGTGCCCGTGACGAACATCTACCGCGACGTGATTCTCGACGAGAGCGACTTCCCGGTGAAGATGACCGCCTACACCCCCTGCTTCCGCCGCGAGGCCGGCTCCTACGGCAAGGACGTGCGCGGCCTGAACCGCCTGCACCAGTTCGACAAGGTGGAGATCGTCCAGCTGTCGCTGCCCGACGTATCGTATGAGGCGCTCGACGGCATGGTCGCCCACGTCGAGGGGATCGTCCGCTCGCTCGGACTGCCCTTCCGCATCCTCCGCCTCTGCGGCGGCGACATGTCCTTCACCTCGGCGCTGACCTACGACTTCGAGGTCTACTCCGAGGCACAGAAGCGCTGGCTCGAGGTATCGTCCGTCTCGAACTTCGAGTCGTTCCAGGCCAACCGCCTCAAACTCCGCTACCGCGACGCCGAGAAGAAGATCCACCTCGCGCACACGCTCAACGGATCGTCGCTCGCCCTGCCGCGCATCGTCGCCGCGCTGCTCGAGAACAACCAGACGCCCGAAGGCATCCGGATTCCCGAGGTGCTGATTCCCTACACGGGTTTTGATATTATCAAATAATCCGTTATCTTTGCTGAACACACATACACACACTAACAATAAAAATTCTTTAAGACAATGGCTTACAAAATCACCGACTCCTGCGTAGCCTGCGGCACCTGCATCGGAGAGTGCCCCGTTGAGGCGATTTCGGCCGGCGACATCTACGTGATCGACGCCGACAAGTGCATCGACTGCGGCACCTGCGCAGGCGTTTGCCCGAGCGAAGCAATCGTATCGGAGTAACTCCCGGAACGATTACGGAAAATGCGGTCCGTCAGAGGCGGACCGCATTTTTCATTCACACAACCGATACACCCTTCCGACATGAAAAGAGTGATCGCCCTGCTGCTCCTTGCAGCGATGCTCACGGCCTGCGAAACACCCCGGGAGCAGTTCGAGCGCCGCATCGACCGGATTCTGGAACCCTGCGACGCTACGGTCGGCGTCGCCGTGCTGGCACCCGACGACACCCCGATCACGCGCAACGACCGGCCGCTGCCGATGCTGAGCGTCTTCAAGTTCCCCGTAGCGCTGGCCGTGCTCGACCGCACGGTGCGCGAAGGGATTCCGCTCTCGACCCCCGTTGCGGTCGGGCCCGAATGGCTTGACAGCGGAACCTACAGCCCAATGCGCGATTCGCTCCCGCCGCAGGGAGGCACGCTCCCGCTCGGCCGGCTGCTTGCCTACGCCGTCTCGCAAAGCGACAACATCGCCTGCGACAGGCTGATCGACTTCGCCGGAGGTCCCGGGGCCGTGGACGGGTATCTGAAAAGGCTGGGAATTACGGAGATCCGTATCACGGCTACGGAGCGCACGATGCATCTGGCAACGGAGAACCAGCGGATCAACACGGCCCGGCCATCGGCACTGTGCAGCCTGTTCGACCGGTTCCTCCAGGGAGAGTTGCTCCCGCAACGGGAGACCGCCTGGCTGCGCGTGTTGCTCGAGGGGTGTGCGACCGGACAGAACAAGCTCCGAGCGGGACTTCCTCCGGAGGTTCGCCTCGGCCACAAGACGGGCAGTTCGGACCGCACGCCCGAAGGGATCCGGATCGCCGACAACGATGCCGGCTACGTCGTACTGCCCGATGGACGACACTACTGCATCACGGTTCTGGTCACCGACTCGCGCCACGACGACGCCCGAAACGCCGGCGTCATCGCGGCGATCTCGGAGGCCGCATACGAATACTTCACAAACACGCGACACAAAAATGGACGACCTTGAAAAGATGCGCTCCGGGAGATGGCTCCACGCCGTCACGCCGCCGATCGGCGAGGCCCTGCACCGCACCGAGGAACTGCTCTTCGCGCTCAACCAGCTGCCGCCGAGCCGCCGCGGGGAGCGCGAGGCGATTCTCCGCCGGCTGCTCGGACATCTCGGCAAGGGGTGCACGATACACAGCCCCTTCCTCTGCGACTTCGGGGAGCAGATCCACATCGGAGACGGTTTTGTCGGGAACTTCAACCTCACGATCCTCGACGAGGCGCCGGTGACAATCGGCGACCGCGTGCTGATCGGCCCCAACGTGGGTATCTATACGGTCAGTCACGCCCTGCTGCCCGACGAGCGGGCCGAGGGGATCATGCGTTCACTGCCCGTACGGATCGGGAACGACGTCTGGATCGGCGGCCATGCGGTCATCATGCAGGGAGTGACGATCGGCGACGGCGCCGTGATCGGGGCCGGGAGCGTCGTCACACGCGACATCCCGCCCCGCGTCATTGCCGTGGGGAATCCGTGCCGCGTGCTGCGGCCGGTCACCGATCGGGACAGCGTCCGGGAATATCTCTGACCGGACGGATCCGGACCGGCACACATCCGGTCAGCGGGACATCACTCTTCGTAGAGGAGGTACCTGGCACGGAGGGGGCGGAAACGCGCGACATCCTCCTGCCAGCGGGCCCGGATCTCGGCATCGGTGGCTCCGGCGCGGATCATGCCGCGCACCCAGCCCGCACCCACCAGCTTTTCGAACATCGGGGTGAAGAAGGCATCGCCCAGCGCCTCGAGGTCGCGGTAGGCGTCGATCACATAGCGCAGCGTGAAGCCCGTCGCACGCGCCTCGTCGAGCGGCAGAGAGCTCAGATCGACGCCCCGGCATACCTCGCCCTCAAGCGGAGGGTGCTTGGCCCCGGCCGTCGGTCGGGGTGTAAAGGTGTAGTTGCGCCCCTTCAGTCCGGGATGTCCGTAACATGCGAACGGGCGGTCCGTGCCGCGACCGAGGCTCACGACCGTACCCTCGAAGGGACAGAGCGCCGCATAGAGATAGACCGACCGCTGCGTCGGCAGGTTGGGCGACGGCGCCACGGGCAGCAGATACTCGGTCGCGTGCGTATAGTTGCGGCAGGGGACTACATCGAGCCGGCAGGGGCGCGCCCACCCCTCGCCGATGGCCATACGGGCAATCTCGCCGAGCGTCATGCCGTGCAGCACGGGAATCGGCAGCTGCCCCACTCCCGAGCGGTACTTCATGTCGAGGAGGGGCCCCTCGACCTTGTCCCCGTTGGGATTGGGACGGTCGAGTACGATCACCTCGCGGCCCGCATCGGCACAGGCATCCGTCAGGCGGAGCATCGTGATGTAATAGGTATAGAAACGCAGCCCCACGTCCTGCAGGTCGATCAGCAGGACGTCGAACGAACGCATCGCCTCGTCCGACGGGCGGCCCGAGCCTCCGTCGTAGAGCGAGCGGATCGGAATCCCGGTGCGGGCATCGACCGTACTGCCGACATGTTCGCCGGCATCGGCCGTACCGCGGAAGCCGTGTTCGGGCGAGAAAATCCCCGTCACGTCGAATCCCCGGGCATGGAGCAGGTCCACCAGATGGACCCGGCCCGAGGCATCGGCGCCCGGCGCCCCCGGCATGTCGGCCACGGAGGTCTGGTTGGCCAGCACCGCCACACGGCGTCCGGCCAGACGCGGGAAGTAGGCCGCCGTGTCGGTCATCCCGACCAGCACCTCGGCCGACGCGACACCGGGGAGCAGCCACACCACAGCGCAGACAATCCGCCGCACCACGGCACGCGACACGCCCCCGATCCCGCTGCGGAGTGCGGACCGGAGCCGCCGCACCGCCGGGAATCCCTTACGCCTCGGCGCCATACTCCATGAGGTAGGCCTTGATGAAGGCATCCAGGTCGCCGTCCATCACCGCCTCGACGTTCGAGGTCTGCACGCCTGTGCGGTGGTCCTTCACACGGCGGTCGTCGAAGACATAGGAGCGGATCTGCGAGCCCCACTCGATCTTCTTCTTCGAGGCCTCGAGGGCCTGCTGCGTGGCCATGCGCTTGTCCAGTTCGCGCTGGTAGAGTTTCGACCGCAGGATGCGCATGGCGTTCTCGCGGTTCATCAGCTGCGAACGGGTCTCCATGTTCTCGATGAGGAACTCCACCGGTTCGCCCGTATCGGGGTCCTTGCCGTGGTAGCGCAGGCGGACGGCCGTTTCGACCTTATTGACGTTCTGCCCGCCGGCGCCCGACGAGCGGAAGGTGTCCCACTCGATGTCGGCCGGATTGATCGTGATCTCGATCGTATCGTCCACGGCCGGCGAAACGAAGACCGAGGCGAAGGTCGTCTGCCGCTTGTTGTTGGCATTGAAGGGCGAGAGGCGCACCATGCGGTGCACGCCGTTCTCGCTCTTGAGGTATCCGTAGGCATATTCGCCCTCGAACTCGAGCGTGCAGGACTTCACGCCCACCTCGTCGCCGGCCTGGTAGTCGAGCATCTTGACCTTGTAGCCGTGCGCCTCGCCCCAGCGGGTATACATGCGCAGCAGCATCGAGGCCCAGTCGAGCGCCTCGGTGCCTCCCGCCCCGGCATTGATGTCCATGATGGCCCCCAGCTTGTCCTCGTCGCGGCGCAGCATGTTGCGCATCTCGAGTTTCTCGATGCGCTCGAGCGCCTGTGCGTAGAGCTCGTCCATCTCGGCCTCGGTGACCACCCCCTCCCGGACGAAGTCGGGCATCAGCTGCAGGTCCTCGACATCCTTGCGCACGGCGTCGTAATCCTCAACCCACGCCTTGATGCCTGCCACCTTGCGCAGCTGTTCGCGCGCCTTGTCGGGGTTCTCCCAGAAGTCGGGCTCCTGAGTCTTCTCCTCCTCGTTGCGGAGGTCAATGCGCTTCTGCTCGATTCCGAGGCAGCGCTCCAGCGCCGCGCGGCGCTGTTCCATCTCCTTGATCTGTTCGGCAAGTACCATTCGTCACGTCAGAATTTCATGTTCAGTTTCCGCGAGGCGAACTCCAGGATGAAATCCGCGGTTCCCTCGTCGCCGAAGACCGTCGAGTTGATCGACAGGTGGTAGGTCGCCGCCGCACCCCAGGTCTTCGAGCTGTAGTAGTTGTAGTAATCGGCACGCCGGGCGTCGCCGCGCTCCATCATCGAGCGCGCCTCCTCCTCGGTGCACCCCGTCCGGCTGCGGAGGCGGTGGATGCGCGCCTCGTCGTCGGCCGAGATGAAGACATCGACCCGCCGCGGATGATCGCGCAGGATGTAGTCGGCACAGCGTCCCACGAAGATGCACGACTCGCGGGCGGCCAGATCGCGGATCACGTCGCTCTGGATCTTGAACAGCGCATCGTTCGACAGCACGTTGGTCACGTTGCCCATGTCGCCGGCAAAGGGCGAGCGCAGGTAGGCGATCATGGTCGAGAAGACGTTGCGCGCGCCCTTCTCGTCGGCCTTTTCGAAAAATTCGGGGCAGAGGCCGCTCTGCTGCGCGGCCAGCGTCAGCAGCTCCTTGTCGTAGAGGCGGATGCCGAGCCTGCGGGCGATGATCTCGCCGATATCCTTGCCGCCGCTGCCCAGCTGGCGGCCTATGTTGATTACGAACAACTCTTTCATAACGTCGGTCTGTTTTCGGCGGAGCGGGCCGCATGTTCGGCCCGGAATTTCCGCAATTGGTGTGTCAGCATGAAGAAGGCCACGACCGTAGCCATCAGGTCCGAAACCGGCATGGCGCACCACACGCCCCAACTGCCGTCCCACGGTGTCGAGACCTCGAAGAAATGGGGCAGGAACAGCAGCCCCGGCATCAGGAACAGCAGCTGCCGCGACAGCGACATGAAGATCGCCTTGCCGGCCATGCCGATGCTCTGGAAGAAGTTCGTGGCCACCATCTGGAAGCCGATGATCGGGAAGCAGATGAAGACGATGCGCATGCCCTCGACCGAGAGGCGGATCAGCTCCTCGTCGGTAGTGAACAGCGATACGGCCAGGTGCGGGGCGAACTCCCCGACCAGAAAGCCCGTCGTCGTGATGCAGACGGCACAGATGATCGTCAGCCGCAGCACACGCAGCACGCGGTCGTACTGCTGTGCACCGAAGTTGTAGCCCGCAATGGGCTGCATGCCCTGGTTCACGCCCATGACGATCATCACGAAGACGAACGCCAGGCGGTTCACGATGCCGTAGGCGCCGATCATCAGGTCGCCGCCGTAGGTCTTCAGCCCCTTGTTGATCAGGATCACGATGAAGCACGCCGTGAGGTTCATCAGGAAGGGCGACATGCCGATCGAAAGGATGTCGCGCACGATCTTGCCCCGCAGGCGGTAGATGCCGCGGCGGAAGTGGATCAGCTCCGAGCGGTCGGAGAGCAGGCGGAACTGCCACATGAGCGAGATGATCTGCGCCAGGATCGTGGCGATGGCCGCACCGCGGATGCCCCACCCGAAGCCGTAGATGAACAGCGGGTCGAGCACGGCATTGATGATCACGGTGTTGATCGTGGCGTACATCGCCTTGCGCGGATGCCCCGAGGCCCGCAACACGGAGTTCAATCCCAGGTACATGTGCGTTACGACGTTACCTGCGAGAATGACCGTCATGTACTCGCGCGCATAGCCGATCGTCGCCTCGCTGGCGCCGAAGAAATAGAGGATCGGATCGAGGAAGAGCTGGGCCACGAGGCCGAAGCCGATACCGAGGATCAGGTTCAGCATCACGACATTGCCCAGTACGTTCTGGGCCGTGGCATAGTCACGCTGGCCGAGGCGCATCGACACGAGTGTCGCTGCGCCCACGCCGACCAGCGAACCGAACGCCGCGGCGAGGTTCATCAGCGGGAAGGTGAGCGCGAGGCCCGAGATGGCCAACGGGCCCACCCCGTGCCCGATGAAGATGCTGTCCACCATGTTGTAGAGCGACGAGGCCGTCATGGCCACGACCGCAGGTACGGCATATTGCATGAGCAACTTGCGGATGCTCTCCGTACCGAGGGCCATCGCCGCCGATTTGAGTTGTGGTTCCGCCATAAGATTTTACGTTTTAATCCGTTGCCCGCCCCTCCGGCGGCGGGTTTTCCGTTTCATTGCGTCCGTTCGCGACGGTCCGGCGCGACGGAACGACGCCCGCTACCGCGGAACGGCGCGGTCGAGCTTTTCGAACCAGTCCCGGTAGACCGCCGGATCGGTGGACATGCCCAGCTCCTCGGTCGAGAAACCCGACGTCTCGTCCGAATACCACTGGCGGGCGATGTAGACCGTCAGCCGCACCTCGGAGGTCTGGTGGGCCGGCTGCACGAGAAAACTCAGACGGCGGATCTCCCCGGCGACCGGAATCGCCGAGGCCATCTCGAGGGGCAGCACCTGCCGGGCCACGACGAGCCCCAAGGCCCGGTCGGCGCTCTCGATCAGACACCCTTCCGACTGCAGCACATCGAGCAGCAGATCATAGCACTCACCGGCCCCGACGGTCATCGGATGGCGCGTCAGCGCGGCTATCTGCCGTACATCGGGCGTGCCTGCGACCACCGAGGTCTGCTCGCGGGCCTTCAACACGTTCATCGACCCGCAGGCCGAAAGTCCCGCGGCAACCGACGCCGCAAGCGCGGCATACAGGCCGGCCCTGCGGCCGAAGATCCGAGTCCGTTCCATTGCAGCTCCGTTTTTTACTCCAGCTCCCAGTCCGAACCGTCCTTGCGGTCCTTGACGCGGATGCCCGCAGCGGTCAGTCCGTCGCGGATGCGGTCCGAGGTCGGCCAGTCCTTGGCGGCCTTGGCCTGCTGGCGGATGGCAAGGAGCATCTCGACCAGCGGCGTCACATAGTCGCGGCCCGCAGCAGCACCGGCGGCCTTCTCGTCGCGCAGGCCGAGGATATCGAAGGCATAGCGGTGCACCGTCTGCCGGAGCGTCTCGAGATCGGCAGCCGTGATCGACTCCTTGCCGTCGGCCAACTGGTTGATCGTCCGCACCCAGTCGAAAAGGGCCGAGATGACCATCGGCGAGTTCAGGTCGTCGTCCATCGCCGCGCGGCAGCGCTCCTCGAGTTCGGCAGGCTGCACCGTCGAGGTAGCCGACGGCTGCAGCCGGTCGAGCGTCTCGATGCCCTTCATCAGGCGGTCGAGCCCCTTTTCAGCGGCCTGCAGCGCCTCGTTCGAGAAGTCGAGCGTCGAACGGTAGTGGGCCTGCAGCACGAAGAAGCGGATCGTCATCGGCGAATAGGCCTGCGCCAGCAGCTTGTGGCTGCCCGTGAAGAGCTCCTCGAGGGTGATGAAGTTGCCGAGCGACTTGCCCATCTTCTGTCCGTTGATCGTGATCATGTTGTTATGCACCCAGAAGCGTGCCGAATCGTGGCCGAGAGCGGCCGTGGACTGCGCGATCTCGCACTCGTGGTGCGGGAACATCAGGTCCATGCCGCCGCCGTGGATGTCGAAGCGCTCGCCGAGGTACTTGGTACTCATCGCCGAGCACTCCATGTGCCAGCCGGGGAAGCCCTCGCCCCACGGCGAGGGCCAGTGCATGATGTGCTCCGGAGCGGCCTTCTTCCAGAGGGCAAAGTCGTAGGAGTGGCGCTTGTCCGACTGCCCGTCGAGCTCGCGCGTGTTGGCCACGATGTCCTCGAGGTTGCGGCCCGAGAGGCGTCCGTAGTGGTATTTGGCGTTGTATTTCTCCACGTCGAAGTAGACCGAGCCGTTCGAGACATAGGCGAACCCGTCGTCAAGGATCCGCTGCACGAAGGCGATCTGCTCGATGATGTGGCCCGAGGCGTGGGGCTCGATCGAGGGGGTCTCGACGTTGAGCGCGTCCATCGCGCGGTGGTAGCGCTCCGTATAGTAGTGCGCCACCTCCATCGGTTCGAGCTGCTCGAGGCGCGCCTTCTTGGCGATCTTGTCCTCACCCTCGTCGGCATCGTGCTCCAGATGGCCCACATCCGTGATGTTGCGCACGTAGCGCACCTTGTAACCCAGCGACTTGAGGTAACGGAACAACAGGTCGAAGGTCACGGCCGGACGGGCGTGACCCAAATGCGGATCGCCGTAGACCGTAGGTCCGCAGACATACATCCCGACGCGCCCGGGCGTCAGCGGCTCGAACTCCTCCTTGCGGCGGGTGAGCGTATTGTAAAGCACGAGTTTGGAATCCATAGTCGTAAAGAATATATCGTTTCGAACGGGTAAAGTTACGATTTTTTCGCGACAAATCGCATGCGGAGCCCCTAAAAAAGCATCCGCCGTGTTTTTTCGCCCGCATGACATCCCGGCAGCTGCCGCCCCGGCACAGGCAATTCCGACCGCAGGAATCCGAAAAAAGGACCGCAATGCGCTTCCGCGAAATATTTATTGGAAATAACCCGTTTAATCACTACATTTGCAGGATAAATCCGCTATCAAAACAACGTCAATACGGACAACATGACATTCTTCAAACGCTGGAACAACATCGTCGGCTGGACGGTCTTCGCCATTGCCGCAGCCGTCTACCTGATGACGATGGAACCGGTTTCGAGCCTCTGGGACTGCTCGGAATTCATCGCCACCTCCTACAAACTCGAAGTGGGGCACCCGCCCGGGGCCCCGTTGTTCATGATGCTGGCACGCCTGGCCACGCTCTTCGCTTTCGGCGACCCGGACCTGGTCGGTATGGCCGTCAATGCCATGAACTCGCTGGCCAGCGCCTTCTGCATCCTCTTCCTCTTCTGGACCATCACGCACCTGGCGCGGCGCCTGGTAACCCGCGGCGGTGCGGAGCTGACCCACGCCCGGGCGTGGGCCGTGCTCGGAGCCGGAGCCGTCGGCGCCCTGGCCTACACCTTCACCGACACCTTCTGGTTCTCGGCCATCGAGGGCGAGGTCTACGCCCTCTCGTCGATGTTCACGGCACTGGTCGTGTGGCTCATGCTCAAATGGGAGGAGCAGGCCGACCAGCCCCACGCCTCGCGCTGGATCGTGCTGATCGCCTACCTGATGGGCCTCTCGATCGGCGTGCACATCCTCAACCTGCTCACCATCCCGACGCTGGCCTTCATCTACTACTTCCGCAAGACCGAGCAGGTGACCTTCAAGGGCGTGGTCTACACGACACTCATCGCCTGCGCCGCCCTGCTGTTCGTGAACAACATCATCATCCCCTACACGGTATGGATCGGCGCACAGATCGACACGCTGTTCGTCAATACGTTCGGGCTGCCCGCCAACTCGGGCATGGTGCTCTTCGCCCTGGCGCTGATCATCGGGATGGGCTGGGCTTCGTGGAAGGCCCACTGCAAGGGCCGCGTCGTGCTGAACATCCTGCTGCTCTCGACCACGATGATCCTCGTCGGCTTCTCGTCCTACGCCTCGATGACCATCCGGGCCGCAGCCAACCCGCCGATGAACTCCAACAACCCCAACAACCCGCATGCGCTGCTGTCGGTGCTCAACCGTGACCAGTACGGCAGCCGCCCGCTCCTGTTCGGCGCCTACTACTCGGCACCTCCCGAGGATGTTGTGGAGAAGACGGTCACCTACCTCGACGAGGACGGCAAATACAAGGAGGCCAAGGTACTCACGGGATACACCCATGCCCCGGAGTTCACACACTTCTTCCCCCGCGTGTGGAACTACCTCAAGGGGGAGAAGGAGTACAAGCAGTGGGCTGCCTACCGCACGAAGATGGAGGTCGTCCGTGACGAGAACGGGCAGGTGGTCCGCGACGAGAACGGGCGTCCCAAGCAGCAGGAGGTCGTCGATTTCGGCCGCAAACGGATCTACACCGACCGCTACGGGGAGACGCGCACGGTCGTCGAGCCGACCTTCGCCGAGAACCTCAACTTCTTCTTCAACTACCAGCTCTCGTACATGTACTGGCGCTACTTCCTGTGGAACTTCGTGGGACGCCAGAGCGACATACAGCCCTCGCAGACGACGATCACCGACGGCAACTGGCTCTCGGGCATCCGGTGGATCGACGAGAAATACCTCGGCCCGCAGGACAACCTGCCCCGCGAGGTGGCCGAAAACAAGGGACGCAACACCTACTATTTCCTCCCCTTCCTGCTGGGTCTCATCGGCCTGCTCTACCAGCTCAACCGCGACCCGCGCAACTTCTCGATCGTCATGTGGCTCTTCGTCATGACGGGCATCGCGCTGGTCTTCTACTTCAACACCTCGCCCAACGAGCCGCGCGAGCGCGACTACGTCTACGCCGGATCGTTCTACGCCTTCTCGATCTGGATCGGCTTCGGCGTGCTGGCAATCCGCGAGCTCATCGTGTGGCTCACGCGCCGCGACACGAAGGCCGTGGCCCTGGCCGCCACCGTCGTCTCGATGGGCGTGCCGGCGATCCTCGCGGCACAGAACTGGGACGACCACGACCGATCGGGCCGCTACATGGCCCGCGACATCGGCTGGAACTACCTCCAGTCCACCCTGCCCAACTCGATCATCATCAACTACGGCGACAACGACACCTTCCCGCTCTGGAACAACCAGGAGGTCTACGGCGTACGCCCCGACGTGCGGATCATGAACACCTCCTACCTCGGCGGCGAATGGTACATCGACGAGATGAAGACCAAGGCCAACGACGCCCCCGGCATCCCCTTCTCGCTGCCCAAGAGCAAGTACACCTACGTGAACGACTACGTGCCCATCGTCGAGAAGATCAACTATGCGGCCGATATCCGCGAGGTGATCGACTTCGTCCGCGACGACAGTCCGCGCAGCAAACTCCAGTACTCGGACGGCTCAATGGTGGACTATATCCCCGTGCGGCGGATCGCCCTGCCGGTGAACAAGGAGAATGCCATCGCCTCGGGCATCGTGGCCGAAAAGGACCGCGACCTGATGGTGGACACGGTCTACCTCAACCTCAAGGGCGACGCGCTGCAGAAGAACGAACTGATGTTGCTCGACATGCTCGCCAACTTCGACTGGAAGCGCCCGATCTACCTCACGCAGGTCTACATCTTCCAGAGCCTCGGCCTGCTGGACTACCTCCAGTTCGACGGATATGCCTACCGCTTCGTACCGATCCTGACACCCGTACACAACCCCTATGAGATCGGACGGGTCGATCCCGACTACGCCGCCCCGCTGCTGCGCGACACGTTCCGCTACGGCAACCTCGCCGATCCGGACGTCTACGTCGATTTCTTCACGCAGCACCACCTGGCGGCCTCGCACAGCCGCGAGGCGTTCGCCACGGTAGCCAAGGAGCTGCTCCGGCAGAACCGCGTCGAGGAGGCCGTCGAGCTGCTTGATCTGGGTATCGAACGGCTCCCGACCTCGCAGATCCGCTTCACGGATGCGAACACCTATCCGTTCCTCGAGGCCTACTACGCCGCCTCGTCGCTCGGCGACGGAACCGCGGCCGAAAAGGGCGACTCGCTGCTGCGCGAATATGCCCAGACGCTGATCGAGTACATCGAATACTACCTGCGCTTCGACGGCGCCCAGGGCGACATGGTCTCCGGCCTGATCGACGAAAAGCTCGACCAGCTGGGAGATATCTACTACCTGGCCAACTACGCCGGACGCAATGAAATCGTAGCCGAACTCAACGACTACTACCGCTCGCTGGGCGTGCCCGAAGAGCACCTGCTCAATGCCGGCGATTCGCTCCGCCCGGCCGATACGGTACAGCCGCTGCCTGTCGAATGACGATACGAAGGGGTTGCCCACCCCCACATGCAAATACGAGAAAGCCCCGACCTTGAAGTCGGGGCTTTTTTTGGCGGCATGCCGCAACGGGCGAATGCGACGGGCGGAATTTCCGGAAGACCGGTCGATCAAATGGTGTGACGCAACACCCCGCCCGCCGCAGATGCACTCGTCCGAACGGCACTATTCGTGCAGCGGCAAAGATAAGCAATTTTCCGAATAATGACATATAAGTCATTACACAATTATTCGGGGAAACCGTTCCTTTGTCCCGATGAAACAACCGTGGCGCGATACGATCCTACTGAAAGCGATAGCCCGCAGACTCAAGGAGCTGCGGGCCGCAAAGGGTGTTTCGCAGGAGACCGTCTACGAGGACACGGGGCTGCACATCGGCCGCATCGAGACCGAACGACACAACATCACGGTAAGCACCCTCTCCCGGTTGTGTGACTACTACGGCATCACGTTGAGCGAGTTTTTCGAGGGGATCAAGGTTCCCGAGTAAACGCTCCGGACAGAGACGCCGACCGGGCCTCGGGACCGGCCCAGAGCCCGCAACGGAACAGGAAACAGGAACCCCACATCGACAGTCGATGCGGGGTTCCTGTTTCGGATGCGATGCGCCGATACGGCCGGGGCCGCGGACCGCAGACATCGCCCACGGCGAATGCCGGCGGTCAGGCTCCCTCCTTGCCGCGCTTGTTGTAGAGGAAACGCTTGATCTTGTGTGTCGGGGTCTTGACAAACTCCTCCTTCTCCTCGACTACCTCGGAGATCTTCGAGAAGCGGTTCACCTTCGAATTGACGAACTCGATGATCTCCTTCTTGAGCTGCTCGGTCTTGGCCTCGAGTGCCTCCTTGCGCGTCTCCCATCCCTCGCGCCAGTCGTCGATCATCGCCTCGATCTCGTCGCGGTTGAAGTGTACGAGCGCCACCAGACGGCCCTCGTGCTCGGTAACGATCGAGTCGGCAATGCAGACGTGCGAGTTGAGCACGCTCTCGATATCCTCGGGGTAGATGTTCTCACCGCCCGGGCCGACGATCATGTTCTTCAGGCGCCCCTTGATGTAGAGCCAGCCGTCCTTGTCGAACTCGCCCAGGTCGCCCGTGCGGAACCATCCGTCGGCCGTGAAGGCCTCGCGGGTCGCATCGGGATTCTTGAAATACCCCAGCATGACGCTCGGCGTGCGGGCGACGATCTCGCCCTGCCGCGTGTCGGGATTGACGTTGTCCAACCGGAGTTCCACACCCGGAGCAGCGGGGCCCGTCGAACCGAGCCGCACCTGTGCCGGCGCGGCACCGGCCAGCAGCGGCGCCGTCTCGGTCAGCCCGTAGCCGATGGCATAGGGCACCCGGGCCTCCAGCAGGAACTGCTCGGCACCGCGGTCGAGCTTCGCCCCGCCGATGCCGAGGAAGCGCAACCGCCCGCCGAAGAGCTTCATGAGCTTCTTGCCCGCCACGCGGTGGAGATAGCGGCGCGTGAATCCCACCCGGTAGAGCGAACGCCAGAAACCGTTGGAGTGGAACTTGGCGAGCACCTGGTGGCGGTAGATCTTCTCGATGATGAGCGGCACGATGAGCATCACCGTAGGCCGCACGGCCCGCAGTGCGGGCATCAGGGCCGAGGCCGTGGGCGGACGGTCGAGGTAGACGACCCGGGCACCCATCGAGAAGGGATAGATCATGCCGATCGAACATTCGTAGGTGTGCGACAGCGGCAGCACCGAAAGGAAGACATCGCCGCCGCCGATGGGGAAGATCGCGGCCGACATGTCCACCTGCGCACAGAGTGCGCGGTGGGTGAGCATCACGCCCTTGGGCTTGGAGGTCGTGCCCGACGTATAGATGATGACGGCCAGGTCGTCGGGCGAAGGCACCGCCATGGAACCCTCGCCGCGCACCCGCTGCGAGATGACGCCCAGGTTCTTGGTGCGGACCACGACGTTGAGCCGCTCGATCGTATGGCGGGAGAGCTTCGTGAAGAGGCGGTCCGAAACGAGCAGCGCCCGTGCCTCGGAGTGCTCGATGATCATGTCGAGTTCCTCGCCCGAGAAGTCGGGAAGGATCGGCACGACAATCATGCCGGCCGCCGTTACAGCGTAATAACAGACGCCCCAGTTGGGCATGTTGCTGCTCAGCAGAGCCACCTTGTCGCCGGCCCGCAGGCCCGCACCGCAGAGGATCTCCTGCACGCGGGCGATCCGGCGTCCGACTTCGGCATAGGTCAGCTCCTCACCGTCGTACATGGAAAACGCAACCCGGTCGGCGAATTTTTCCACGCTGTTGCGAACCAGTCCGTACAGAGTATCGATTGTCATAACAGTGTCTTTATAACGGCGTAACGATAACGCGAAATTACGGTACGAAATTACGAATTTCCCGTTAAAAATCACTATTTTTGAACCAAAATATCAACATGCTCGACAGGCAGAACATTCTGAAGGCAGCGGCAGATCGGGGTTTCGACCTCTGCGGCGTCGTACCGTGCCGGCATCTGGCCGAAAACGAAGCCCGTTTCCGCAACTGGCTGTCATGCGGTTACCAGTCGTCGCTGGGCTATCTGGAGCGAAATACCGAGAAACGGTTCGACCCCCGCCTGCTGGTCGAGGGCGCCCGCACGGCCGTGGTCTGCGCCGTCGCCTACAAGAACCGCGCAAGCGGAGGATACGCCCCGGAATGCCGCACGAAGGTGGCCTCGTATGCCGCGGCATGCGACTACCACACAACGCTGCGCGGCATGCTGCACGGCCTGCTCGAGGAGCTCAGGGGCGCCAACCCGGACCTTCGCGGCCGGGCCTTCGTCGATACGGCCCCGCTGGCCGAGAAGCAGTTGGCCGTAGAGGCGGGTCTGGGGTGGATCGGCCGCCAGTCGCTGCTCGTCACCCCGCAATACGGCACCTTCGTCGTGCTGGGCGAGCTGCTTCTGGATCAGGAAGCCGACAGCTATGACACCCCCTTTGCCGGGTCTCGCTGCGGGACGTGCCGCCGCTGCATCGAGGCCTGCCCCACGGGGGCCATTCTGCCTGACCGTATGATCGACACGGGGCGCTGCATCGCCTGCCACACCATCGAACGGCAGCCCGACACGCCGATCGGCCTCAACGGCTGGATCTTCGGCTGCGACGCCTGTCAGAACGCCTGTCCGTGGAACGACTGCACGCCGCAACACCGCAACCCGTCCTTCGACCCGCTCTTCGACCCCCGGTCGATGGATGCCGCCGCATGGCGGGAGCTCGACGAGAAAACCTTCGCCGAACGGTTCGGCCGAACGCCGCTCATGCGCAGCGGTCTACAGCGGATCCTGAAGAACATCGACGACGGAGGGCCGGAGCAGCCGTGACCGCCTGCGGCTACTCCCGCATGCAGCGCACCGGAAGGCCGAACCCGCGCGGATCGGTCGCCGCGATGTAGACGTTCGTTGCCGTGAGCCCGAAATAGGCAGCCCCGGCCAGATCCGAAACGGCCGGCGAACTCGACCAGTAGTAGCCTGCCGAAAGGAACGAGAAGACCGCATACTCGTCATAGCGGAATCCGACTCCCGGATAAAAAGTCGTATTCGTCCCGTCGTAGAGGAAATTCCAACCCTGCAGGAACGACCCCGAAACATTTACGTCGCCGCTCGACACGGCCGCCGAGGAGCCGGTTGTCGTGAAGGCCGTAAAGACATAGGGATGGGGCACCACCCAGCCCGGCGGGCAGGGATCGAAGAGCGTCTTGGTCGTAGTCTGGCCGGCGTTGTACCCGAGCGGATTGCCCCACAGTTCGTCGTTGCGGTACGATGCGCCGTTGCCGGCCCCGGCCCCGTAATACCAGTCATAGGAGGTGGCATTGGTCGTTGCGATGAACGTCTCGGGATGGGCCGTGGCATACCATGTGTTGCCCGTGTAACCCTCGTAGGAACCGGGTGAACCGCTGCTCTGCACGGGACTCCACGTCGAGAGGAAGGTGAGCGGCACGTTGTTTTCGTCGAAGACGATCTGCCCCCACGGGAAAGGATCCTTGCGGCCCCACTGGAAGAGTGTCGCGCGGAACGACCGCGCATAGGGTCCGTCCTCCTTGTAGATAGCCCCCAGGTTGCGGTCCATCATTACGGCCGACCCGGCCCCGTAGGCCTGCTCGTATGCCGGGGCCATCACATAGGTCTCGGCCGCAGCCAACAACTCCTCGTTCGAGGAGTCCGTGATCCAGATGTGCCAGCTCCAGATGGCCTCGTCCGACGTGGCGTCGGGATAGAGAGCGATCACCGCATTGCCTCCCAGCTCGGTAGGCCGTCCCGTCAGCGTAAACGAGATCTGCCCGTCTGCATAGGTGACGCTGCCCGGTTCGATCAGGTTCGGCTTGCTCTGCCAGAGCAGGCGCGCCACGCTGCCGCCCGACAGCATGGCCGAAAGGGTCCGCCCTTCGTAGCGCTGCACGGCCGACTGCAATCCGGGAGTGATCACGCCGTTGCCGGCCACCGTAGCATCGAACGAGTAACTCTGCGAGGCCACGCTGGCAATATAGCAGTTGGCCGTCTCGGAGGAGGAGAGGCTCACGGTCGGCTGCGGCGCCGTACCGGAGGAGAGCTCCTGCGTGACGACCTTCATCTGTCCGGCGGCGATTGCGATACCGGGCAGCGAAAAGGTCGAGGTATACCCGTCGGCTGTCGTCACAACGAAGTAGATGTCGCCGCCCCCGAGCGAGTAGTCCGCGGGATTGATTGTCAGATAGGCTACCACAGGATCGCTGCCCAGGACGGGCTGTTCGTTCAGCGACAGGCCGCAGTAGCCGATCTGCGCCGAACCTCCGGCATAGGAGCCCGTATTGTTGCCCGTCGAGGCGGTCAGGTCGAAGGTGAAGCTGCCGGCCATGATGTCCAGATCCGACAACGCACCGCTCGACGAGACCGTCGCCACGTCCGTAGCATAGAGCGTTATGGAAGCAAGGCTCTTACCGGCCATCGTCCCCGAAGCCGTCAGGTCGAGTTCGACGACCGCAAAGGCGTGGCTGAAGCTCAGGGCCGGGAAGGACGCATCCGTCGAACTGACGGCCGCGGCGACCAGAAAATCCGAGTCGCCCAGATGCGTCGAGTCGCCCGCGGCGCGCTGCGTCTGCTGCGGCGGAAGGGTGAAGGCGATGCCCGTAGCGTCGGACGAACTCTGCGACGGATCGTAGGGATAATAGGCGTAAAGCGTATAGGACGAAGCCCCGTCAGCCAGGGTAAGCTCGCCGTAGAAGGTTCCGCTCGACGCGGCTTCCGTTCCCGAAAAGGTCATCGGGGCATTCACGGTCGTGAAGGTCCCGCCGCTCTCGACATAGACGCCGATCCGGTCGCCCGGCGACCATTGCACGTTGTAGCCGTCGGAAGCCAGTTCGGTCCGCGTCGCGGGGGCCGAAGCCTCGATCCCCACGGTGTGCACGACAAGCTGCGGCGCGGAACTCCCCTCGGTCCCGTCGGCCGCGCAGGAGCACAACACCCACGCACCGGCCGCCGCCAGCCACCATCTATCCATTCCAATCCTCCCGGTCGAAACCTTCGACCCCGCCGTCCACCGCCGAAGCTGCAAATCCCAGTTCCACGGGGACTTCCAGCACTTCGAGGTCCGGCTGCAAATAGACTTCGCGTTCCATGATCGTGTGATTTACCCGATGGAGCACGCACATACCGTACCAAACGGCGAACAGCCGGGCAAAAAAAGATCCGGATCCCGCACGGGGATCCGGATCCGCAGTCCGATTCAGAACCGAACTATTTCGTGAGCTCGGCCAGCACGGCCTTGGCATTCTCGGCAGCCGGGCCGTCGGTCACCTTCTGGAAAGCGGCGATGGCCTGGTCCTTCATCTCCTTGGCGTTGTAGGCGGCACCGAGCAGATAGTACATCAGGCTCTTGTCGGCAGCCTCGGTCTGGGCTGCGGCGGCAGCCTCACCCAGCTCGATCACCTTGGCATAGTCCTTCTTGTTGGCATAGGCCTGCAGGCGCACGTTCTGGAACAGGGCGCTCGCGGGGTTCTTCTCAAGCTGGGCATCGGCCATGGCGATGATGCCGTCGAAGTCACCGGCCTCCTGCATCGTGGCCACCTTGTTGTTGGTATAGAGGGCCATCATCTCCTTGGCCTTGGCCACGTCGGCCTCGTACTTCGGGTGCGTCTTGGCGGCAATGGCCTCATAGATCTCCATGCCCTTCTCGTACTCGCCCAGCTCGCAGTAGCTCATCGCCAGGTTGAGCGCCATACCCGTGTTGTCCGGGTCGGCCTTGTAACCCTTCTCGAAGATGCCCACGGCCGTAGCATAGTCCTTGCTGTTGAAGGCCGAACCGCCCTGCATCTGGTAGATCTTGGCCACCCAGCCGTTCGACTTGGCCATCTGCGTCATGTCGCCGTAGAGCTCGGCCAACTCGGCCGACTTCTCGAAGTTCTTCAGCGCCTCATCGAGGTTCTGTGCCTGTGCGGCGCGACCGCCCATCATGAAGTAGCATTTGGGGAGCGTCGTCTTGGCCGTGGCAACGATCGACGCGGCGTCGGGGTTGTCGATACCCAGGTCGATCACCTGCTCGAATTTCGATGCGGCGCCGGCGAAGTCCTTGGCACCGTAAGCGGCAGCAGCCTCGTTATAGAGCGCCGTCACATCCTGCGCCGAGAGCGACGCGGCGGCAAACAGCGCGATTGCGGAAATAAACAGTTTTTTCATCGTGTGTGTGCTTTTAAAGTTTTTTCAGTTCGTTTTTCCTTTTTGGATGTGGCCCTGCCTGGTGGGGCCGCGTTGGTTGCAAAAGTATAAATTTTTTTCCTACTTTTCAAACACTACCTGCGCAAAAAGGCAAAAAACGAGGTCATCAGCTCCTCGCATTCGGCAGCCAGTACGCCGCGCGTCACCCCGGTTTTCGGATGGAAAACCGACTCCGAATAGCGGCGATAACCCTTCTTGGCGTCGTCGGCGCCCCATACGACCCGCCCCACCTGAGCCCAGGCGATCGCTCCGGCGCACATGATGCACGGCTCGACGGTGACGTAGAGCGTACAGTCGGGCAGGTACTTGCCCCCGAGCGTCGAGGCGGCGGCCGTCAGCGCCTGCATCTCGGCATGCGCCGTGGGGTCACCCAGCGTCTCGACCAGGTTGTGCCCGCGGCCCACGACCCGGCCGCCCGAAACGACGACCGCCCCGATGGGCACCTCCTCCGCCTCGAGGGCCTTGCGCGCCTCGCCGAGAGCCTGGCGCATGAACCGTTCGTCTTCTGACTGCTGTGTCGGCTGTTCCATTTGTGGTCGGTATTTGCGGAATATCCGCAGCAGCGGCCGCATCCGCGCCCGCTTCCGGAGCCGCAAAGCGGATTTTTCGCCCTGGCTGCACGATATTCCCGTTAAATTTCCTACCTTTGTAGGTTGCAAGGACAAAAATACAAAAAACGAAACAATAATACAACCTCTACCATGTACAGAACCCATACGTGCGGCTGTCTGAGAGCCTGCAACGTAAACGAGACCGTCACCCTCGCCGGGTGGGTGCAGAAAGTGCGAAACCTCGGCGCCATGACATTCATCGACCTGCGCGACCGCTACGGCCTGACGCAGATCACGGTCGAGGAGCACTCGGCAGCCGAAGTCCGCGAGGTGGCCGCCCGCGTGGGACGCGAGTGGGTGCTCCAGGTCACGGGCCGCGTCGTCGAGCGCCAGTCCAAGAACCCCAAGATGCCCACGGGCGACATCGAGGTGGTGGCCGAGCAGATCACGGTGCTCAACGAGGCGCAGACACCCCCCTTCACCATCGAGGAGAATTCGGACGGCGGCGACGACCTGCGCATGAAATACCGCTACCTCGACCTGCGGCGTCCGCCCCTGCAGCGCAACATGATCCTGCGCCACAAGATGGCCCAGGAGATCCGCCGCTTCCTCGACGCCGAGGGTTTCCTCGAGATCGAAACCCCCTACCTGGTGGGCTCCACGCCCGAGGGTGCCCGCGACTTCGTGGTGCCGAGCCGCATGAACCCCAACCAGTTCTACGCCCTGCCCCAGTCGCCGCAGACGCTCAAGCAGCTGCTCATGGTGGCCGGATACGACAAGTATTTCCAGATCGTGCGCTGCTTCCGCGACGAGGACCTGCGCGCCGACCGTCAGCCCGAATTCACGCAGATCGACTGCGAGATGTCGTTCGTCGAGCAGGAGGACATCCTCGAGGTCTTCGAGCGCTGGGCCAAGCACATGTTCAAGCACGTGCTGGGCATCGAGTTCACCGAGCCGCTGCGCCGCATGCCGTGGATCGAGGCGATGGAGAAGTACGGTTCGGACAAACCCGACCTGCGCTTCGGCATGGAGTTTTCCGACCTGACCGACCTGGCCAAGGGTCACGGATTCTCGGTCTTCGACGACGCCGAGTATGTCACCGGTTTCGCCGCTCCGGGATGCGCCGCCTATACCCGCAAGCAGATCGACGCACTGACCGAATATGTCAAGCGCCCGCAGGTAGGTGCCAAGGGACTCATCTGGATCCGCGTCGAGGAGGGGGCCGTCAAGTCGTCGGTGGACAAGTTCTTCTCGCCCGAAGAGGTACGCGCCATGGCCGCGCGCTGCGGCGCCAAGGCCGGTGACATGGTCTTCATCCTCTGCGGCAAGAAGTTCAAGGCCCTCACGCAGCTCTGTGTGCTCCGCCTCGAGGTGGCCCAGCAGCTGGGGCTCCGCGACCCGAAGAAGTTCGCCCCGCTGTGGGTGGTCGATTTCCCGATGTTCGAGTGGGACGACGAGACCCAGCGCTTCTACGCCATGCACCACCCCTTCACCTCGCCCAAGCCCGAGGACATCGCCTTCCTCGAGAGCGACCCGGGGCGCGTGCGCGCCAACGCCTACGATTTCGTATGCAACGGCACGGAGGTCGGCGGCGGCTCGATCCGTATTCACGATGCCAAGCTGCAGGCCCAGATCTTCAAATGCCTGGGATTCACGCCCGAGAAGGCGCAGGAGCAGTTCGGCTTCCTGATGAATGCCTTCAAGTTCGGCGCACCCCCTCACGGAGGCCTGGCCTTCGGTTTCGACCGCTTGTGCTCGCTCTTCGGCGGCTCGGAGTCGATCCGCGACTACATCGCCTTCCCGAAGAACAACGCCGGCCGCGACGTGATGCTCGACGCCCCGTCGCTGCTCGACCCCGCACAGCTCGATGAACTCTACCTCGAACTGCGCAAGCCCGAGGCCTGAAGCCTCCGGCAGAAGACATGGCAAAAGCGGCCCGGGGATTCCCGGGCCGCTTTCCTTATGTATTACCGCCGCTCACCGACAGACACCCGGCAGGTTGCGCACGACCCACCAGAGGAGAAACAGCAGGCAGTAGCCGTAGGCAACCAGGCGGTGCTGCACGACAGGACGGCAGCGTGCGGCAAGCCGTCCGCCGTCGAGCGAAGTCCACGCCACGGCCAGAAAATAGGGGACCGAAACGACCAGAAAGGGGTTGAAATGCAACGCCTCGCCCACCCGCCCGTGCAGGAGGCTGTGCAGAGCGCGCTGTCCCCCGCAGGCCGGGCAGTCCCAGCCCGTCAGCATGTGAAACGGACATTGCGGCAGCCACCCGCTATGCGACGGATCGACCGCATAGTAGAGGGCCGCCAAAGCCAGCAGTGCGACCGGAATCCCGATCCAAAGCGACCTGTGCGTCAATCAGAGATCGAGAAAGGGCAGCGAAACGGCGGCTGCGAAGACAAACACGAGAAGCACGTAGACCAGCCAGCAGAATGCGGCCACACCGACCGAGACCCACGTCCACGTGCGGGCATTCTTCGCCGCACGCCGCGAGGCCTCGTAGTTGCCGGAGAACCAGTAGGAGTCCACCTGCGTCGCATAGACGATGGCCACGATGCCGAAGGGCAGGCAGCAGAGGATCGTACTGATGATGGCCCACGGCAGGAAATTGTCGGGTTTCACCGGATCGGGCTGCGGCGCTGCAGCCGCGGGATTTGCCGGAGACGCATTCACGGCTGCGTCCTGAGCCGTCTTGGGGTCGATGACTTCCATTTGAACAGGATTGATAGGGTTTGAACTGAACAAATATACGTTTTTTTTCGAAAATCGCTATCTTTGACCCTGTAAAACGATCGCCATGCCGAATATTCCCTTAGCCGAACGCCTGCGCCCGAAGACCATCGACGAATACATCGGGCAGGAGCACCTTGTGGGCCGAAACGGCGTGTTCCGCAAGTTCTTCGAGACGGGCAACGTCCCCTCGTTCATCCTCTGGGGGCCCCCGGGCGTCGGGAAGACCACGCTGGCGAAGATCGTGGCCACGCAGCTCGACCGCCCGTTCTTCACCCTTTCGGCCGTGACGTCGGGCGTCAAGGAGGTCCGCGAGGTGATCGAGTCGGCGCGCAAGCAGCGCTTCTTCGACCAGCGGCCGCCGTTCCTGTTCATCGACGAGATCCACCGTTTCAACAAGTCGCAGCAGGACTCGCTGCTCGGGGCCGTCGAGCAGGGTATCGTGACGCTCATCGGCGCCACGACCGAGAATCCTTCGTTCGAGGTGATCTCGCCGCTGTTGAGCCGCTGCCAGGTCTACATCCTCCGCCCGATGGAGGACAAGGACCTGCAGACGCTGCTCGACCGGGCGCTGGCCGCAGACATCGAACTCAGGGAGCGCAAGATCGAAGTGCAGCAGACCGGGGCCCTGTTCCGCTTCGCCGGGGGCGACGCCCGCAAGCTGCTCAACATCCTCGACATCATCGTCGGCGCCACCGACGGAAAGGTGACGATCACCGACCAGTACGTCACCGACTGCCTGCAGCAGAACATCGCCCTCTACGACAAGAACGGGGAGCAGCACTACGACGTCATCTCGGCCTTCATCAAGTCGGTGCGGGGCAGCGACCCCAATGCGGCGATCTACTACCTGGCACGGATGCTCGCCGGGGGCGAGGAGCCGCGCTTCATCGCCCGCCGACTGGTGATCCTCGCCTCGGAGGACATCGGGCTCGCAAACCCCAACGCCCTGCTGCTGGCCAACGCCTGCTTCGACACGGTGCACAAGATCGGCATGCCCGAGGCGCGCATCACGCTGGCCGAGACGACCATCTACCTGGCCACCTCGGCCAAGAGCAACTCGGCCTACATGGCCATCAACAAGGCCCTCGCCCTGGTCGAGCACGACACGACGAACCGCCCCGTGCCGCTGCACCTGCGCAACGCCCCGACAAAACTCATGAAACAGGCCGGCTACTCCGATGGCTACAAGTACGCCCACGACTACGAAGGGCACTTCGCCGAGCTGGAGTTCCTGCCCGAGAGCCTCTCGGGAACGAAATTCTATGAACCCGACACGCAGAATGCCGCCGAGGCGAAGATCGCCGAGCGCATCCATACGTTGTGGAAGGAGAAGTACCGATAGAGCAGCGGCCGCTGGCGGATCCCGCAGCGGGCGGTCCGGCTACGGCCCCGACTCCTCACTTCAAAAAATGCCACCATCAAACACCTGTTTATGAAGCGCACACTGATATTTCTGCTTTTTCCGGTTCTGTTCTCCCTGAGGAGCGTTGCCGCCGTTCCGGAGGAAGCGATTCCCTTCATCTTCGACAGACATCTGTACCTGCAGGCTACCCTGAACGACACCATCCCCGTTACCGTTGTTTACGATACCGGAGCCGATTTTCTCTATCTTGACAAGGACTTCCTGAAGCTCAACAATCTTCAAGACGCTTTCGGAAGAAGGGGCAAGGCAAAAATGGGAGGGGCGGGAAACAGCGGACCCCAACTCACGGAGATCTTTATCGACCCGGTCAAAATCCATTGCGGAGCGCTGGAATATCAAAACAGGATTACCCCCATAATCGCGTTACGTGATATTCTGGGGAGGCATACGGACGGCTTGTTAGGCAATACGCACCTGTTAAGATCCCCTCTGGAGATCAATTTCAGCGAGGGCTACATGCTTCCGCTCAAAGTGCCCGTTCCGACCGAAAGGCTTGCCGATTACGTGAAACTCGAAGCCCGATTCGAGAACAACCGCATCGATATCAGGGCGAAACTGCAGATTGACGATAAAAATACGCTGGAGGGTTGGTTCAGAATGGATCTGGGATGCGGCTCCACGATTATTCTTACGCATGAAACGGCATCGACCCTCCATTTGACGGATGTCCCCAAAGCCTGTTTCCACACACGGGCCGGAGGAATCGGGGGCAGCTCGGACGAAGTTACGATACGGGCGGCACAATTCTGCATGGCCGATACGCTCAGGAACCTCGTGATAAGCTATTCGCTCAATGAAAAGGGAGCCCTGTCGTCCGACAAACCCTACCTCGGTTTGATTGGCAACGAGATATGGTCGCTATATGATATTGTCCTGGATCCGGCAAACGCTTCGGTGTGGGTGAAGCGGAATGCGGACAAAGGGACCTACATGCAGTCGTCCGTAACACACATGGCAGCTTTTGACCGTACAGACATCTGCGACGGCTGGGTTGTCAATGGACTCTACAGAGACGGCATAGCCGAAAAGGCGGGCATCGAAATCGGGGATATCATCATCGCCATAAACGGCCGTCCGGTGAAAGATATACCTTGGGAAGAGCAGCGGAAAGGGCTGAACCTTCAGGGAGAAACCATATATACCGTAAAAAAAGCCGATGGCAGAACAGTCACCTGTACATTGTTCATCGACCAACCGATAATCTGACCGAGACCACATTGAAAAAAATAGGCATCATTTCCGACACGCACGGCTGTTTCGACCAGACGCTGCGCGATTTTCTGAGCGAGGTCGATGAGATCTGGCATGCGGGAGACATCGGGTCGCTCGAGCTGGCCGATCGCATCGCCGCCTTCAAGCCCCTGCGCGCCGTCTCGGGCAACATCGACGGCGGCATGACCCGCCGCGTCTACCCCGACTTCCTCGCCTTCCGCTGCGAGGAGGTGCAGGTGCTGATGACCCACATCGGCGGCTATCCCCGCCACTACGATCCGCGGGCGCTCCGCCGCATCCAGCAACTGCATCCCAAACTCTTCATCGCCGGCCATTCGCACATCCTCAAGGTGCTCTACGACGGGGTCTATGACCTGCTCCACGTCAATCCGGGCGCCGCCGGCGAATTCGGGTTCCACCGCGTGCGGACAGCCGTCCGCCTCTCAATCGACGGCGACCGCATGTTCGACATGGAGGTGGGCGAGTGGCCGCGCGGCTGACCTGCAGGCTCTCCGGCGGGTATTTCCGCCCCGAAAAAATGACGACGCGAACGGGCGCAAGAATCCTCCGGCAGGGCCCGGCACAAGGCAGGATTCCGCCTCCGGATGTCGTCTTCGGACCGTACGGCCAAAGAGCAGCATACATGCACATTTCGGGCCAAACCTCCGCATACGGGACGAAAAACGACTGATCGACAACCGAATAGGACACCGCCGGAAGCCGGATTCTTCCGGTTATCCGGATCGTTATGCACGCCTGTCGGGACGGAGAACGACCGAAACGGCCGCCTCTTCCGCCCGCATACTATCCCCAGGGGCACGGACGTTCGTCTGGCGAATCATAAAGACGAAGCACCATGCAACTGAAAATTTCGAAAACGCTGGAGGGGCTCATCGCCCGTTCGGCCTTCAACACGACGAAGGCGGGAATCACCCACTCGCTCAAGGATTTTCTCGCGCTGGAACTGCTCCGCGAGGAGGGTTCGCTCGCCTTTCAGCTCCTGTCGGCCCGGCTCCGGGACTGGGAGCTCCACCAGGTACGGCTGCGCATCGAGCACGAAATACACACCGTCAAGCGCCAGGAGAGCCGGAATGCCTCCGACGCATTCTACCGCGGGTTTGCCGAGGAGCTGCGCGCCACCTCCGACGCCGTGCGGAGCGTCACCACGGGGCACGCCCTGCTCTCGATTGCGGGCGACCGCACGACGGCGACGGCCCACGTGCTGGAGATGTACGGCATCACCCCGCAGATCATCGCCGAAGAGCTGCAGCGCTTCGCCGCAGGCGACGACTTCGGCACCGAGATAACGGTAGGCAAGCCCGGTCTCAAAACCGCGGAGCGTCCCTTCGAGGAGCCGTCGGGCCACCCGCTCGCACAGTTCGGCGCAGACCTCACGCAACTCGCACGCGACGGAAAGGTCGATCCGGTCATCGGCCGCGACCGCGAGATCGACCGCGTCATCCAGATCCTCTCGCGGCGCAAGAAGAACAATCCGATCCTGATCGGCGAGGCGGGCGTGGGCAAGAGCGCCATCGTCGAGGGGCTCGCGCTGCGGATCGCACGGGGCGAGGTTCCCGCCACCATCGCCGGCAAGCGGATCTTTTCGCTCGACGTCTCGGCCCTGGTTGCCGGCACGAAATTCCGCGGCGAGTTCGAGGAGCGCATGCAGCAACTGCTCGACCTGCTCCGCCGCTCGCGCGACACGATCGTCTTCATCGACGAGATCCACACGATCGTAGGGGCCGGATCGACCCAGGGAAGCCTCGATACGGCCAACATCCTCAAGCCGGCGCTCGCCCGCGGCGAACTGCAGACCATCGGCGCCACGACGCTCGACGAATACCGCACCGACATCGAGAGCGACACGGCCCTCGAACGGCGGTTTCAGCGCGTGCTCGTCGAGCCCACGACACCCGAGCAGACGCTCGGCATCCTGCGGCGCATCGCCCCGGACTACGAACGCCACCACCGGGTGCGCTACAGCGACGAGGCGCTGCGCGCCTGCGTGGAGCTCACCGGGCGCTACGTCACCGGGCGCTGTTTCCCGGACAAGGCGATCGACGCGCTCGACGAGGCGGGCTCGCGGGCCCACCTGCAGCGGAATGCGGCAACTGCGACCGTGGAGATCGGCGAAGGGCTCGTCCGCCGCGTCGTCTCCGACATGACGGGCATCCCCGCCGAGCGGGTCTCGGAGGACGAGGCCTCGCGCCTGCGTTCGCTGCGCGACCACCTGGCCCGCCGCGTCGTGGGTCAGCAGGAGGCCGTGGAGCGCATCGCCCGCACGATCCGCCGCTCGCGGGCCGGGCTCCAGGACGAGAACCGGCCGATCGGCGTCTTCCTCTTTGTCGGGCCGACGGGCGTGGGCAAGACCCTGCTGGCCAAGGAGGTCTCGAAATGGCTCTTCGACGAACACCGCGGGCTGATCCGCATCGACATGTCGGAATACGCCGAGAAACACAACGTAGCCCGGCTGATCGGACCGCCCCCCGGATATGTCGGCTATGGTGAGGGCGGGCAGCTCACCGAGGCGGTACGCCGCCAACCCTACGCCGTCGTGCTGCTCGATGAGATCGAGAAGGCGCACCCGGAAGTCTTCAACACGCTGCTGCAGCTCTTCGACGAGGGGCGCCTGACCGACGGATCGGGACGCACGGTCGATTTCCGCAACACGATCCTCATCATGACCTCGAACGTCGGATCGAGGGAGGTTGCGCGGAAACCCCTCCGGGTCGGCTACGCCACACCGTCGAAAGGCTCGGCCCCCGACACGGCCCCCGACGGCGAATACCGCAGGGCGCTCGAGCGGGTCTTCGCCCCCGAGTTCCTCAACCGCATCGACGACATCGTGATCTTCCGCACGCTCGACGCGGGCGACGTGGTGCGGATCATCGACCTCGAACTGCAGGGGCTCTTCACGCGCACCGGCCGGCTGGGCTACAAGATCAAGGTGACCGAAGGGGCCAAGCGCCGCCTCGCCTCGATGGGCTACGAAGCCCGCTACGGCGTGCGCTCGCTTCGCCGGACCCTGGCCGAGCAGGTCGAGGAGCCGCTCTCGACGCTCATCCTCGACGGCAAGCTCCGCACGGGCGACACGGTCGTCGTCGAATCGGACCGCTCGCGCGGCATCCGGCTGCGGGTGGACCGCCCGGCTGCATAGGCGCAAAGCGCACGGGAGCGTTCCGTCTTCCGTGCGCTTTTCCCTTCCGCACGACACGGCAATGTAAAAAAATCGTATCTTTGGAGGGTCAATCCCAAACAGACTCGATCCATGATGAAAAGAACGCCTCTTCTTTCGCTGGGTATCGCAGGACTCGGCGCCGCCGCACTCCCCACCTCCGCACGGGCACAGGCACAGGCCCCCCGCACGGAGCAGGACCGCCCGAACGTCATCGTCATCCTGGCCGACGACCTCGGCTTCGGCGACATCTCCTGCAACGGCTCGCGAACCATCGCCACGCCGAACATCGACCGCATCGCGGCCGAAGGCATCCGCTTCACCAACGCCCACACCACCTCATCGACGAGCACCCCGGCCCGCTTCGGCCTGCTTACGGGCATCTACCCGTGGCGCGTACCCGGCACGGGCATCGCCCCCGGCGACGCAGGCATGATTATCCGTCCCGGCACGCCGACCCTCGCCTCGACCCTCCGCGATGCAGGCTACACGACCGGTGCCGTAGGCAAATGGCACCTCGGACTGGGCGAAAGCGGCCGGCAGGACTGGAACGGGCACATCACCCCGGGACTCGAAGAGATCGGATTCGACTATTCGTTCATCATGGCCGCCACGGGCGACCGCGTGCCGTGCGTCTACATCGAGAACCAGCGGGTCTACAACTACGATCCCGAGGCCCCGATCTCGGTGAGCTACAAGGAGAACTTCCCGGGCGAACCCACCGGACGCGACAACCCCGAACTGCTCAGGCTGCACCCCAGCCACGGACACGACATGTCGATCGTGAACGGCATCTCGCGCATCGGATACATGAAGGGCGGCGGCAAGGCGCTGTGGAAGGACGAAGAGATCGCCGACGTGATCACCGGCAAAGCCGTGGAGTTCATCGAGAAGAACCGCGAGCGGCCCTTCTTCCTCTACTTCGGGACCAACGACATCCACGTGCCCCGTGTCCCGCACAAGCGGTTTGCGGGCCGCAGCGGCATGGGAGCCCGCGGCGATGCGATTCTCTCGTTCGACTGGAGCGTGGGCCGCATCGCCCGGGTGCTCGACAGCCTCGGCATCGCCGACCGCACGATCCTCATCGTCACGAGCGACAACGGGCCGGTCGTGGACGACGGCTACCGCGACCGGGCCGTCGAGCTGCTCGGCGACCACCGCCCGTGGCACATCTACCGGGGCGGCAAGTACAGCGCCTTCGAGGCCGGCACGCGCGTGCCGTTCATCGTCCGCTGGGACGACGGCGCCCGGGCCGGCACGGTCTCCGGAGCGCTCGTCAGCCAGATCGACCTCTTCGCCACACTGGCCCGGCGTTGCGGCGCACGGATACCCGAAGCGGGCGCTCCGGACAGCCGTCCGGCACTCGCCGTGTTGCGCGGCGAGACGGAGCAGGGGCGCAGCTGGGTCGTCGAGCAGAATGCGAACGGAACGCTCTCGATCCTCTCGGGCGGATGGAAATACATCGCCCCGAGCCGGGGAGCTGCCTATCTGAAGGCCACAAACACCGAACTGGGCAACGCCCCCGAACCGCAACTCTACGACCTGCGCGAGGATGCGGGCGAACGGCACAACGTTGCGGCCGAACACCCCGACGTGGTCGAACTGCTCCGCAGCCTGCTCGACGAGGTAAAGCACGCCGGAGGCACGGCCCGCAGATAGGCCCGCGCATCCGGCCCTGCCCGGATGTCGGGCATCGGGCAATACGGCTCGGACAGCACGCTCCCTTCGCGACACAAGCGGCCACGGGCTCCGGTCCAGGCCGCTTTTTTCGTGGCTGCGGCCGTTTTTCGGGGGATTTTCACTACCTTTGCGGCCATTATGTACCGATTCTCGACATACAAGGAACAATACCGGTCCAACCTCCTGCTCGCCCTGCCCATCGTCCTCACACAGGTGGGGCAGATCCTCACGCAGGTGGCCGACAACCTGATGGTCGGCCGCTACGGAGGCGACGACCCCACCCCGCTGGCCGCCGTATCGTTCGGCGGCACGGTCTTCTTCATCCTCTTCATCGCGGCGATCGGCATGGCCCTCGGCCTCACGCCGCTCGTGGGCGAACTCTTCGCACAGAAGGACCGCAGCCGCTCGGCCGCCCTGCTGCAGAACGGCATCATCTTCTACACGACGCTCGGCTTTGCCGTGGCTGCCGTCCAATACGCCGTCATTCCTCTGATGGGCTATCTCAGGCAACCGCCCGAGGTGGTCGAGATGGCCATCCCCTATTACCGGATGCTGGTCTACAGCATGCCCTTCATCATGCTCTTCTTCTCGTTCAAGCAGTTCCTCGAAGGGGTGGGCAACACGAAGGTCGAGATGGTCGTGACGATCATCGCCAACATCGCCAACATCGGACTCAACTCGCTGTTCATCTACGGCAACTGGGGCTGTCCCGAGATGGGAGCCCAGGGCGCCGGTCTCGGCACGCTGCTCTCGCGCGTACTTGCCGCCGTGCTCATCATCGCCTACTTCTGCAGCCGCCCGCAATACCGCCACTACCTCGACGGATTCTCGCTGCGCGTCCTCTCGCGCCGCACGATCGGACGGCTCGTACACATGGGGCTCCCGATCTCGCTGCAGATGTTCCTCGAGTCGTCGGCATTCGTCGGCACGGGCATCATGATGGGGTGGTTCGGGGCAACGGCCAAGATCGCCATGAGCGCCAACCAGATCGCCATGACCCTGGGCAACAGCGCCTTCATGATCGTCATGTCGATCGGCACCGCAACGACCATCCGCATCTCCCACTGCTACGGCAGACGCAACATCGGCGAGCTGTCACTGGCAGCCAAGGCCTCGTACCACCTCGTGCTGGCCTGGAACGCCTTCGCGGCGCTGGTCTTCATCTCGCTGCGCTCGGTGATCCCGACCTTCTTCACCACCAACGCCGAGGTCATCGCCACGACCTCCTCGCTGCTCGTCTTCGCCGCCCTCTACCAACTCTCGGACGGCATCCAGAACGTCTCGGTCGGCGTGCTGCGCGGCATCCAGGACGTGCGGATCATCATGCCCATCGCCCTTGTCTCCTACTGGCTGCTCAACCTGCCGGTGGGCTACCTGCTCGGCTTCACGCTCGGCATGGGCCCCTCGGGGCTCTACGTCGGCTTCGCCTTCGGGCTCTCGTGTGCCGCCGTGCTGCTGATTCTCCGCATCCGCCGCAGTGTCAGACGGCTCTACGCGGTGAATTGAAATTTTTTTCCTATCTTTACGCAAATTATACCGTCATGGATACCGAAAACAACCAGCATAACCGGAATTTCAAACCCGAAATCGGCCGCGGATGCGCCTTCTGCGACTGCGGCCAGGAGGTCGAGGCCAAGCCCTGCGACGGATGCTTCAAACTCCACGAAACCCCGTGGCTTGAAGAGTATCCGCAGAACATACCCTCGGACATCGTCGAGGTGCGGTTCAAGAACACCCGCCGATCGTTCTACCAGAACGTGAACAACCTCGACCTCAAGCGCGGCGACATCGTGGCCGTCGAGGCCACGCCGGGCCACGACATCGGCATCGTCTCGCTGACGGGCGACCTGGTGGCCCGCCAGATGCGCCGCACGGGATTCACCCCCTACAATGGCGAGTACAAGAAGATCTACCGCAAGGCCAAACCCTACGACATCGAGCGCTGGCAGGAGGCCATTGCCCTCGAACACGAGACGATGATCGCCGCGCGTCAGATCGCCGCCGACATGGGACTCAACATGAAGATCGGCGACGTCGAATACCAGGGCGACAAGATCAAGGCCATCTTCTACTACATCGCCGACGAGCGCGTGGACTTCCGCGAGCTGATCAAGGTCTTCGCCGAGCGGTTCCACATCCGCATCGAGATGAAGCAGATCGGCGCCCGCCAGGAGGCCGGGCGTATCGGCGGACTGGGCGCCTGCGGCCGCGAACTGTGCTGCACGTCGTGGATGTCCACCTTCTCGAGCGTCACCACCGGCGCCGCCCGCGTGCAGGACATCTCGCTCAACCCCCAGAAGCTGGCCGGTCAGTGCTCGAAGCTCAAGTGCTGCATGATGTACGAATACGACGCCTACGTGGATGCCCGCAAGGAGTTCCCGCGGCTGCGCGAACCGCTGCAGACCATCGACGGGGAGTGGTATCTGGTCAAGAGCGACGTGCTGGCCGGGACAATGACCTTCTCGTCGTCGAAGGAGGCGATGGTCAATGTCACGACACTGCCCGTCTCCCGTGTCAAGGAGATCCTGGCGCTCAACCGCCAGGGCCGCAAGGTCGAGCAGCTGCAGCACGCCGACGCCCTGCGCGAGGAGGTCGAGGAGCCGACCTACCGTTCGGAGGAGGACAGCATCACGCGCTTCGACCAGGCCAAGCGTCGCAAGCGTAGCCGCAACCGCAAGGAGAAGGGACGCAACGCCGAACAGCCGGCCGAGCGGCCGAACAACGCCGAGAAGGGCGCAGCCGAAAAGGGCGCAGCCGAAAAGGCCGAGAAACCCGAGAGCGGCAAGCGGAACGCCGGGAATGCCGCACCGCAGGAGACAAACGCCACCGAGGGCCAGAACCGCACGCAGCGCGAAGGCGGCCGGCCGAACCGGCGCCGGAACGGCGACCGACAGCGCAGCGAGGCCCGCAACGAAAACGGCGCCCCGGCACAGGAGGCAGAAAAGGGCCAGGAGCCGCGCAACGAACGGCAGCCCCGCGAAGGGGGACGCCGCGAGCGGCCGAACAACCGGGAAGCCCGCGAGCGTCAGGAAGGCGGCCAGGAGAACCGAGAAAACCGCGAACCGCGCAACGGCAACAACCGGGAAGGCAACCGGGAGACGCCCCGCGAGGAGGGACAAACACCCCGCGAAGGCAGCGGCAACCGCCGCGGCCGCAACCGCCGCCGCGGCAACGGTCATGCGGGCAACCCGGCGGAAGGGGGTGCCGCAGAGCATGCGGACACTCCGAAGGCGGCTAACGGCGGGGCCGAGGCGGCCCCGCACAAGGAGTAGCTTCCGATGAGGCGTCGCATGCGACGGGGCCTGTTCGCCGCAGCTGCGGCACTGCTCCTGTCGGGGGTTGCAGGATGCGCCTCGGACAGTTGGTCGGCGGCCGCGGACGTGAATCCGTCCGAGTGGGCGGCCGGTGCAGGAATCCTCTTTCCGAATGCCGACTCGCTCGCCCGCTACGACGCAACGCTCTTCCTGCGCTGCAACGACCGCTTTGCCGAAGATACGCTCACGGTGCGGATCGCCGTCACGACCCCCGACTCGCTGCGCAGCGAGGAGCTCTTCCTGCTGGCCATACCCCGCACGCCGAGCCCGGCGGCCCTCGTCCGTGAGGCTGCCGTGCCCTACCGCCGCGCAATCCGCCTCGGGCGGACGGGCGACTACCGGTTCACCGTCACGCCGACCCGTCCGATACGCGGGGTCGAGGCCGTAGGGCTGACGATACGCAAGGACCGATAACCGAAACACGAACTCCGCCGTCGGAGCGGTTGCAGCCGGACGATTCCGGCGGCATCGCCCCGGACGGTCCGCAACAAGACTATGGGAAAAGACAAACTCCGCAAATTCCGCGAAAACCTGACATTCTCCTGCTTCGTGCAGCCCGAATTCGACGAAGTGTTCCGCTGCGACCACCCGCTCAAGGGGCACTGGCGCACGGACTTCTTCCACAACGACCGGCCGATCATACTGGAGCTGGGCTGCGGCAAGGGCGAATACACCGTGGCGCTGGCCGAGCGCGACCCGCAGCGCAACTACATCGGGATCGACATCAAGGGGGCCCGCATGTGGCGCGGCGCCAAGACCGCAACCGAGCGCGGGATGGCCAACGTCGGATTCCTGCGCACCCGCATCGAGTTCATCAACTCGCTCTTCGCCGAGGGCGAGATCGACGAGTTGTGGATCACCTTCCCCGATCCGCAGCTGAAGACCCGGCGGGCCAAGAAGCGGCTCACCTCGCCCCTGTTCCTCGAGTACTATGCCCGCCTGCTCCGTCCCGACGGGATGATCAACCTGAAGACCGACTCGAAGCACCTCTACGCCTACACCAACGAGGTGATCCGCCATTTCGGTCTGCCGTGCGAGGTCTCCGAACCGGACATCTACGGATCGGGATTCGCCGACGAGGTGCTCTCGGTCAAGACAGCCTACGAACGCATGTTCCTGGCCAAGGGGCTGCCGATCACCTACACCCGCTTCTCGCTGGGCGGACGCCGCGACTTCCCTTGGTTCGACTGGGAGGAGGACGAGAAGCTGGAGAAGGACAACGAAGCCGAACGGCTCGGGTAACCCCTCGCCGGAGCGGACATCGCGCACACACCTCCCCTCGGGAAATCCCGTCGGGAGATTTTTTTTGTATATACTACTAATTTTTTAGAAGATAAATTTGCTTTTCTAAAGTTTTAGTAGTAAACTTGCACCAGACGAAAAAAAGATCGGACCACATGAAAAACAACGAAACGAACAACCGGATTCCGGAACTGACCCGCGGCGAAGAGGAGATCATGCAGATTCTCTGGCAACTGGGCAACGGCGTGGTGAACGACATCATCGCCCGCACCGACGAGCCGCACCCGAAATACACCACCGTGGCCACCTTTCTCAAGATCCTCGAGAACAAGGGCTACGTCCGCCACGAGGCCGAAGGCAAGAGCCACCGCTACTTTCCCGTCGTCAGCCGCGAGACCTACGCCCGCGGTGTGATGTCGTCGATGCTCTCGACCTATTTCGACGGCTCGCTGGCACAGCTCGTCTCGTTCTTCTCGCGGCACGAACAGATCCCGATGCGCGAGATGGACGAGATCCTCGAGATCATGCGCCAGGCAAAGAAATAACCGGTTCAATACCCCAAAACGACCGTCATGAGACACCTCGCCACCTACATGCTCGAAGTCGCCGTATGCGGCGGCATCCTGCAGGCCGTCTACTCGCTGCTGCTCGAGCGACGGATCCGCTTCCGCTGGTGCCGAATCTACCTGCTTGCAACCACCCTGCTCGCCGCCATCATTCCCCTGCTGCGGATTCCCGTATGGCCCGGAGAGGTGATTACGGTCGCCGCCACAACCCCTGTGGAGGGGTTCGTCCCGACAGCAGTCCCGACAGCCGCGGCGCCGCAAACCATGCCGGCCGAATGGCTCGTCCATGCCGTCTGGGCACTCGGCACGCTGTTCCTGCTCGGTCTGATGGCCGTACAGGTTCTCCGCATCCGCCGCCTGAAACGAGGTGCCGAGATCGTGCGCACGCCGCGCTACACCTTGGTGCATACCCCGCAGCGTATCGCCTCGTTCTCGTTCCTGAACACGATCTACGTCTGGCAGCAGACCTCCGCGCAGGAGATGGAGGCCATCCTGCGCCATGAAGCGAGCCACATCGCCCACCGCCACACGATCGAGCACATCGCCATGGAGTCGCTCAAGGCGCTGCTGTGGTGGAACCCCTTCGCCTGGATCGCCGCGCGGCGGCTGATCGAAGCCGAGGAGTTCGAGGCCGACAGCGACGTGCTCGAGGGCGGATACGACAGGGAGCTCTACATGAACGCCATATTCCGACAACTCTTCGGCTATAGTCCGGAAATAGCCAACGGGCTGCGGGACTCACTCACAAAAAAACGATTCAAGATGATGACTTCGCAGAAACCGGGCAGGTACGCCCTGCTCCGCCTCGCGGGAGCACTCCCCGCGATCGCCGGCCTCCTTTGCGCCTTCTCGTTCACCTCCCGTGCCGCACAGATACGCACCGACACCCCCTCCACCGACCGCGCCGTCTACCTGATCAACGGCACGGAGATCGCCCCCGAACGGATCCGGAAGATCGATCCCGAACAGCTCACCCTCGAAAAGGCGCTGCAGGGTGAACAGATCCCCGCCGAGTACCGGCAGCGCAACGCCGAGTTCGTCTTCCTCTTCACGGCCGAAGAGCCCCTTCGCGACTACACCCCGATCCGCATCGAGGGCGAACTGCACTACACCGACGGCACTCCGGCCAAAGGGATCGCCGTCTATGCCGGTGCACCCTTCACGCAACCCCTCTCACAGGAGGAGATGGAGCAGTCCGGCGGCCGCACCGACTCCGAGGGACGTTTCTCGATCGAAGGTCCGCAGCAGGGAATCCTGGCCTATAGCGGTTCGGACCGTATGGCCGGACTGCACACCTATTCAAGCAACGGTGCCGACCCCTACACGATATCCATTGAGATCGACGCCGGCAAAGCCGAAGGCCGGAACTCATCGGCCAGCACCCCCGACATGGTACGAACCTCGCTGAGGGTCTTCATCACCAAAGACAGCAAACACTTCTCGACGGAGAACACGGTCCCGGGAGCCATCGTACGCATCGTGGGGACGGACCGGGAAACGACTACCGGCGACGACGGGAAAGCATCGATCGAAGCACCCGAAGGCAGCGTGCTGGAGGTCTCCTACCCGGGATACGGAAGTCTTTCGCTAGTCGTAAATGCCGGCGAGACCGAACGGGTCGTCATCCTCTACCCCGAAGGGACAGACGCGGCCGACGGTCCGATCTACAGCCGCGACGAATACGGCGTCCGCCAGGCGCCACTCTACATGATCGACGGGACGGAGGCTTCGGAAGCCCCGACGCTGGTCACCAACGACATCGCGGAGATCAAACTGCTCAAGAAGGAGGAGGCCATGGAGAAGTACGGCGAGCGCGGGAAATACGGCGTCGTGGAGATCACGACCGAGGCGGGGAAACGCTCCGCGAAGCAGGCCGGGACTCCGTCCGGGAAGGAGGACGACACACCGTTTCTGATCGCCGAACACATGCCGCTGTTCCAGGGCGGCGACCTGATCAAATTCCGGGAGTGGATCCAAACCCGGCTCTGCTATCCCGAAGAGGCCCGCAAACAGGGCATCCAGGGGAGGGTCGTGCTGACGTTCGTCGTCGAACGGGACGGATCGGTCACGGAGACCTCGGTGCTCCAGTCCCCGCACCAGCTGCTCACGACGGAGGCGCTCCGCATCGTGAGGTCGAGCAGCGGACTCTGGTCGCCCGCTGAGCAGAAGAGCGAGAAGGTCCGCCTGAAATACACCCTTCCGGTGGACTTCCGCATGGCAGGAAGAGAGCCCGACGCTTCGGTCGAACCGGAGATCGAACGCACCCCTTCGACCGTCGAACCGATCGTTGCCGTCAGCTTCGGAGAGCAGGAACAATCAACACGGAAATAGCCGCATTCTCTTACTATAAACGGCAGAACGGCGCCCGGCCCCCATTTACGGGAGCGGGCGCCGTTCGTATTTCGCCCTCCCAAAGAGCGGATCACTCCGCAAGCCCGAGCAGCTGCATGAGCTGTTTCGAAAGGTCGGTGTTGTCCATCACCCCGCTGATGCGGTCGGCGCCGGTGCCATAGAGGTAGACCGGCACGAGCATACCCGTATGCCCACCCGTCGAGAAGCGATACTCGACACCGTTCTCGGCCTGCGTGAAGTCCTCGTCGCAGGCCGGGATCGTCAGTCCGCCCGTCTCGTGGTCGGCCGTCACGACCACCAACGTTCCGGGCGTACGGTCGGCGAAGTCCATCGCCACGGCCACGGCCCGTTCGAAATCGCGCATCTCGTCGAGCAGTTCACCGGCATCGTTGCCGTGGCCGGCAAAATCGATCTGCGAACCCTCGACCAGGAGCAGGAACCCGTTGTCACGGCCGGCAGCCCCGGCCGAGAGCAGCGACAGGGCGCGCGAGGTCGCTTCGGGCAGGTAGTCACCCCGCTCGGAGGCCTCGGGCAGGTGTTCGTCGGCTACCGAGCAGAGCACCCGGCCCGTATACGTGTCGGGAATCGCCCCGAGGCTGTCGGCCAGCAGATATCCCCGGCTGCGGAAGGCGTCGAAATAAGTACCCTCATCGCCACAGGGACGCGACAGCCACTTGCTCCCGCCGCCGAACAACACATCGATGCCGCTCTCGAGCAGATCGTCGGTAATGGCGGCCGTCCGGCTCCGGCTCTTCGAGTGGGCGTAGAACGCCCCCGGCGTGGCGTGCTGCAGGTAGCAGGTCACCACGATGCCCGTCGGCCGGTCGGCCGAATGCGCCTTGGCCATCATCGACTCGAGGGGCTGCCCGTCGGGATCGACCCCCAGGGCAGAGTTATTGGTCTTGCAGCCCGAGGCCAGCGCCGTACCGGCAGCCGCAGAGTCGGTCACCCGGTTGTTCGCCGAGTAGGTCGAGATCAGGGCCACACCCTGTGCCCGGTCGAAAGCCGTCGGAGCATAACCGTTCTCGATCTTGAGCATCGACACCTGGGAGAGCCCCATGCCGTCGCCGATCATCAGAATCAGATTGCGCACCGGCTCGGCTGCCGATGCCAGCCCCGCCATACCCAACGACAGGACCACGAGCAAAAGCCACTTTTTCATATCGCAAAGAAATTTCTCGGACAAAAGTAACATGAAAAAAACGACTTTTTACTACTTTTACACGAATTTAATCCGCATTTCACATGGACGTAAAGATCGCTCCCGACTGGAAAGAGGTGCTCGCTCCCGAGTTCGAGAAGCCCTATTTCGCCACGCTGACGGACTTCGTGCGCCAGGAGTATGCCTCCCGCCGCATCTATCCCCGGGGCAGCAACATATTCCGCGCCTTCGACAAGTGTCCGTTCGAGCGGCTGAAGGTCGTCATCATCGGACAGGACCCCTACCACGGACCCGGGCAGGCCAACGGACTCTGCTTCTCGGTGGCCGACGGCATTCCCTTCCCGCCCTCGCTGCAGAACATCTTCAAGGAGGTCGCCGACGATACCGGGACGCCGATCCCCGCCTCGGGGAACCTCGACCGGTGGGCCGAGCAGGGGGTGCTGCTGCTGAACTCCGTGCTGACGGTCCGCGAACACGAAGCGGCCTCGCATGCCGGTCGCGGATGGGAGACCTTCACCGACGCCGTGGTGCGCGCCATCGCCGAACGCAAGGAGGGAATCGTCTATATGCTCTGGGGCAGCTACGCACAGAAGAAGGGCGCCATCGCCGACCCGCAGCGCAACCTCATACTCAAGGCCGTGCATCCCTCGCCGCTCTCGGTCTACCGCGGGTTCTTCGGCTGCCGCCACTTCTCGCGGGCCAACGACTACCTGCGCTCGATCGGCAAGGAACCGATCGTCTGGTAGCCCAACCGGCACGCACATCCGCCCGTAACGCGCCCGCTCCATCCGTGGAGCGGGCTTTTTCGCGGACACTGCCGATCCCCGAAAGACGGTAGCCCGCCGGATGCAAACCCCCAGAAATCGGTATTGCCGCAAACCGGCGGATCGTGTTACTTTGTCCCGAACCAAAACAAGGAAAAACATGACCGGAATTTTTTACGGCAGCACCACCGGTTCGACCGAAGCGGTGGCGCAGGACATCGCCCGACTGCTGGGCGTGGCCGAAAGCGACCTGCACAACGTGGCCGACACCCCGGCCGACGAGGCGGACAAATACGACCTGCTGCTGCTCGGCTCCCCGACCTGGGGCTGCGGCGAACTGCAGGACGACTGGTACGGCTTTCTCGAAGACCTGAAGAAACGCGACCTGCGGGGCAAACAGGTCGCACTGTTCGGCTGCGGCGACAGCGGCTGCTACCCCGACACCTTCTGCGACGCCATCGGGCTGCTCTACGAAGGGCTGCAGGGATGCGGATGCACCTTCATCGGATCGTTCGAACCGCAGGGCTATGCCGCGACCTCGTCGCTGGTCTGCTCCGAGGGGCGGTTTCTCGGGCTGGCCATCGACGAAAGCGCCCCCGAAAAGACCGATGCGCGGGTTGCAGCGTGGTGTCGCCAACTGGTATCCGAACGGCAATGAGCGCCGAAGAGTTCCGCCGCTACGACTCGATGAAACTGTTCCTGCACCAGATCTACGAGTTCCGCAAGGGTGTCCGCAATCTGGTATTATGCACGATGTGCCGCACATGTGCTGCATTGCTTGCCGAGCGGCTCGAGCGACAGGGAATCGGTTATCTGGTGCAGGAGGTCGCCGGCAATAAGGTAAACCTCTATTTCGGCAACCGCCAGTGTTTGGAAGCCGTAGCGACCTTCATCCACAAACCGTTGAACGAACTCTCTCCCGAGGAGGATTTTATGCTCGGAGCCATGCTCGGCTACGACATCGTCGGACAATGCGAACGCTATTGCAAGCGCCTCATCTCGGCTTGCTGAGGAGCATTCAGCAACACACGCAAAGCCGGAGGAATTGAGATTCCTCCGGCTTTGCGAATCATTCGCTCCGGAATCGGCTGCCGCCTACTCTGCCTCTTCGGCAGGCCGGAGCAGCCCCTCCATGCGGCCAAGCACCTCTTCGAACGAAAGCGACGGGGAACAATCCATCACCTTGCGGTTGTTCTCGGCCCACTCGCGTTCCCAGAAGAAGAACTCCGGACGCTCGGGGGTGCCGCCGTCGAGCCGCGCCTGAACGTAATCGAACCACATCTCCCAGCGGCGCTTGTAGAAAGAGGTCATCAGCCCGGCCCACTCCTTGTAGGCATAGTCGTGCAGGTAGTCCTCCGCCGGATTGTTCTCGCCCCAGTAGGTAATGAGCATCATGGCGTTGTAGAGGTTGTTGTCCTTCTCGGACGGAGTCCGTCCGGCAGCCAGCGCCTGTTTCTGATAGGTATCGATCCGATAAAGGGGATCCTGCGCGAGCAGCTCCTCCTCGAGATCGTGCAATGCGAGGAACTCGGACGACGCACGGCGGAATCCATCGCGGTCACGCCGCTCGCAGGCGGCCGAAAGGTCGGCATAGACCCCATCGGCCCGGTTGGCGATCACCTGCCGGAGCATGTTGATCAGATCGATGCGGTAGGTCTCCGATCCGGCGAAATCGGCACGCGCCGAGGCCATGAGGCGGACGCCCTCCGCAAAACGGGCCGTATCGTAGCGCTTCTCCAGACGTCCCCACGACGAAACCGACCGGACGCCAAGGCCCGGACGGGCACACAGGACATTCTCGGGAGGACCCTCCTGATAGCCGATCGTGCTGCTGTGGATCGTCTCGAGGAAGATCCGCCAGGCCTCCGTCAGCCGTTCGTCACAACGTCCGTAACGGGCCTTGACATAGCCCTCGATCCACTCCGCAACATCGACACGGTCCCGATGCCAGGGCAGCTCCAGCACCAAGTCATAGACCACCGGATTGTTCACGATGCCCTCGGGCAGGATGCCGACACCCCGCATGCAGGAGGCATACGGGCCCGTCGAAGCCCGATGCACCTCGTCGGCAAAGCGCTGCAGTTTTCCGTTTACGCCGGGCCGCTCACCGAAGTTGGTGACCGTCGCCCAAAGGAAGGGGCTACCCTCGTATGCTTCGCGCTGCTCCCAGTTGGCCGTATTCTCGCCGAAAAGCTCCTGCACGAGGACATACCGGCGGTCGAGCCGTTCGAGCAACTGCGGTTTCGGATTGTCCTGCCATCCCTGAAGCACCCAGACCGACTCGGGGAAGGCCTCCTGCATGGCCCGCTGGATGGCCAGACCGGCCTCGCCCATATCCACGCCGGCCACGCTGCCCCCTTCGTGGAACGGATCGCCGGAGAAGAAACGGATACCGTCGCCGTAGAGCCTGCGGGTCTCCTCGTAGAAGATGGAGGCCACGCGCGCGAACTCCGGCGTCGTGGGATCGAGGATGGCCGGGCGTGTGAAGGCGCCCCAGTTTCCCTGATCGAAGACACGCACACCGGCATGGCTGCCGTAATCGTGGGGGACCATCCCGTAGAAGCCGGGCATGAGCGGCTCGATACCCAACTCCCGCATCCGACCGAGCATCTTCCGCACCAGTTCGGCTCGGGCGTCGATCTGCGACTGCGGCATCGGGCCGCCCCATCCCTCAAGGTTGCCCATCAGCCACCAGGCATTGTAGGCCGGCCCCGAAAGGAACGAGGCGATCCGCTCCTCCGAATAGCCGAGACGACGCAGGGTGTTCTGCCAGACGGCTTCGGCCCCGTTGGCCACCAGCATGAGGTTCACGCCGTGGAGCGCCATCCAGTCCAACTCACGTTCCCAGTCTTCCCACGTGTAGAAACTCATCGAATAGTTGAACGTACAGTAGTTAAGCGCATAACGGTAATCAAGGTCCGTCGTCACCGTCACCGGAGCCTCGGGCAGCGGGAGGTCATCGACCGGACCCAGGTTGTCGCCCATGTGCGACATGCTCCGTCCGCAATAGTGGTTCAGGTACCAGTTTACCCCCACCGCAGCCGCATTGGCCGAGGTGGCTGCGATACACAGTTTCCCCGCATCGCTCCGCAGGGTGAACGACTCGGAGCCGGAGGACTCCTCTTCGCACAGCTCCACCCGCTCGGAGAGCCACGGCACCCGGCGTTCGATCAACTGCCGTACCCCGGGAAAATCGTCGTTGCCGCATCCGGACGCCATGAGCAGCGTCACGCCGAGCAACCAAACCAATCGTTTCATAAATTTCTGTTCGATTCCAAAGTTTCACTTCCGGGGCCGCAGCCCCGTTCTTCCCTTCGCGGCGGCCGGCCGGGTCGCCGCATGCGGCTCCGCTATTGGTCCGCCCCCTTGTTCACGACACCTCCCGCCGAGCGGGGATCACCGTCGATGTCTGTCTCCCCGTTGAACCAGACGGAGAGGAAAAGCCCCGTATTCCGGGCCGGAGAGTGCTCACGCAGATGCAGGTCCGCAGCCTCGGGCGAGGCATTCACCAGCATCGGATCAACCCCGTAGACCGAGTGGGCATCGCATCCCGAGGCCGCATTCCACGCCTCGTAGTCGTCATACGGCACATCGTCCCAGATCCACTTCGGCGTTCCGGCCGTATAGTAGTGGTTGTAGTCGATCACATTGTCCGAACCCGTCTGCGTGTATTTGCGGATGAAGACATCGCGCTCCGGGCGGGCATAGACGATGTTGTTCATGACCACATTGTCCGTGCAGTTCTCCGTCAGGCGGATCTCGCCCTCTCCGTCCTCTTCGCCCAGACCGCCCCTGACAGCGTTGTTGTTGTAGACCGTGTTGTTGATCACGCAGCATCCGTGGGTGCCGGCCCCGTAGAAGTTCAGGTAGTCGCCCATGTAGATCGCCGTCCGGTTGCAGTTGTAGACGAAGTTGTTGCGGACGATGCAATCCTTCGTGGGCCGGTAGTCGCACTCGCTCACCAGTCCGATGCCGCGGTCGCAGCCGTACACGACATTGCGCTCGACGACCGTGCCGCTGCCTCCGCAAACGTAGATGCCGATGGCTCCGTAACGGTCCGGGCCCCAGTATTCGGGGCTCTTCGTATGGGTGCAGTTGTAGACCCGGTTGTCGCGGATCACCCCGTTGCGCGCGTAATTGACCGCCACGTCACCGCCCGGATTGAGCGTCTCGCCGCCCGCGACGATGATCCCGATGTTCTCCACGTCGTGGACCCGGCTGTTGCAGACCATAAAACCATCGACATTGCCGGCGATCGTCACTGACTCGCTGGTCCCCGAACAGATATCGAAGACCTCGCATCCGTCGATGAGCAGATCCCGGATCGGACGGTTGTCGTCCGTCCCCACCGCCAGGATGGCATGGGCGCTGCGCCAGTCCTCGCTGCTGTTCTGCAGCGACGTGTTGCGGATGTCGTAGACCTTGCACCCGCGGAGCGTGATGCCGCGTGCCGACCCGCAGATGTAGAATCCCTCCGGATCGCTGTTGGGCGCCGCATTGACGGCATGGCACACATGCAGGTTCTCGAAGGTCATGTAATCGACCTCGACGCGCACCAAGGCCTGAAGCCAGCCGGAGATCTCAAGCCCCGTACCGTCGATCTTCACCGTCTCGCCCGGACAGGCCGCCAGGGTGATCACCCGCCCGCGCTCGCCCGACACCGTCGGGCGGACAAACTCATGGTAGGAGCCCCCGCGCACCAGCACGGTATCACCCGGGGCCACCCGTCCCAATGCGCAGTTGATCGTCCGCAGCGGCTCGTCCTCGGTTCCGGAGGCCGAATCGTCACCCGCGGTGGAGACGTAATAGCGCCGGGGAGCCATCATCCCGGATTCGGGTGTCCCGCCGGGACCGCCCCCTCCGACCGGCCCCGACGGGTCGGGGGCCGGCTCTCCCGCGCCACAGGAGGCGACTCCCGACAAAAGGGCCAAGACCAGGGCCATTGCAATTTTTCCGTTCATGGTCCGAATCGGTTTACTGGAACGCCCCGATGCTCACCTTGCCCTCCTCCGTGCGCGGATTCCCGGCAAAGTCCACAGTACCGACGAAATAGGCCGGAAGAGCCTTTCCCCGGTTCTTGAGCGCCGGGGCATCACCGATCGAGAAGTCCGCATCGGGAGTCGGTTCGAAGTCGAAGAACGGAACGGCATCATAGCCGCCCTCCGCATCGCCTCCCGAGGCCGCCTGCCAGGCGGCAAAGTCGGTGATGGGGCTGCTGTCCTGCTGCTCCCACATCCAGGCGCCCGGACCACAGTAGTAGTTGTTCTCGAAGACGTTGTCCGAACCGGTAGCCGTATACTTGTGGACGAACAGGTCCTCGGCCCGGGTGGTGCAGACCAGGTTGTTGGCTACGGTGATCTTCCGGCAGTTCTCCGTCAGGCGGATCTCGCCCTCGATCTCCCCGAAGGCACCCTCCATCCGGTTGTTGGCATAGAGCGTGTTATTGACGATGTAGCAGTTTTCCGATCCGCCTGTCGTGTAGTTGAGATAACCACCCATGTAGATGCCCGTGCGCCAACAGTCGTAGACCACGTTGTTGCGCACATAGCAGTCCGTCGTAGGATAGTCGTCGGTCTCGCTCACCACCCCGATGCCGCGGTCGCAGCCGAAGATGCGGTTCCGCTCGATGGTGATGTTCCGCGAACCGTCGGCATAGATGGCAATGGCCCCGAAACCGCCGTCGAGCAGTTCGCCGCGCGAGTTCTCTATCCCGTAGAGCACGTTGCCGCAGATCACGCCGTTGCGGGCATAGTTGCGGGTCGGATCGGGGTTGGCCGCATAGCCGCCCGCCGCATCGATCGCAATGTTCGAGCAATGGTAGATCGTGTTGTTGCTGATGGTAAAACCATCGACAAAGCCGTTGATCGTCAGCGTCTCGGAAAATCCCGTCTCGCAGTCGTGGATCCGGTTGCCATCGACCGTAACGTTCCGCACGGCCTTGTCCGTATTCCCGATGATGAGGATGCCGTGCGCCCCCGGCCAGATATTCTCCCCCTGCGGTGCAGTATTGCGGATGTGGTGGACGTGATTGTTCCTCAACGTGATGTTCGTTGCACCGGCACTGACCGTGATGCCGTTGGCCTCGAGGCGGCCGTCGTCGGTTTCGAGACCCGTCACTTCGAAGCCCTCCACCGTCACGTGGTCCACACCGCTGATGAGCACCAGCTGGTGCGGACCCGAGGCCCAGGTCATCCCTTCACCGCTGATCACGGGGGTCTCGTCCCCATAGGCCTTGAGTACGATCGGGGCGTCGGCCGTGCCCGAATGGGTGAAGCGGACCGCTTCGCTGTAGACCCCGCCCCGCACGTAAACCACATCTCCAGGCCGGGTCACGGCAAGCGCCGCATTGATCGATCCGAACGGATCGGCAAGCGATCCGCTGCCTTTGCCATCGACCGCCACATAATACTCCTTCGGTCCGGAGGGGTCCGGATCCGGGTCGGGATCCGGATCCGGGGTCGGGTCTACCTCCTCTTTCCCTCCCTGCACCGGATCGTCACCGCTGCAGGCATATCCTCCTGCCGCCCAGAACGACAGGAGTATAAATACCAGAAATATCTTCTTCATCTTCTTCACGTTTTTCCTGTTCCTGTTCCGGGTCTACTCGTATATGATCTTGCGGATGACGTTGTTCTCCCGGTCGAACACATAAATCACGTCATTGCCGTCGATAGCCACATCCTGCGGATCGCTGAAGGCCGTGGCATTGCCTACGCCATCCATGTAGCCGGGCGTACCGCTTCCGGCGATCGTCTCGACCGTCCGATCGGCCATGTTCAGCCTCCGGATACTCTGGTCCGCATTCCCGGCCACGTCCCACGAACCGTTCCCGGCCACGAAGACGTCTCCCACCGAGCTGATAACCAGCCCGCGCGGGAAGGAGAACTGCGCCTCGGCAAACGGTCCGTCGGCATAACCCGCCGTTCCGTTGCCGGCAAGGCGCTCACGCGACCAGCCGTCGCCCGTGCGTACGACCCGCTCGATCGTATTGTCGGTCGAATGGCTGACGTAGAGCGTTCCGTCATCGGCAACCGCCACGGCCGCATAGGCCTGTCCCGTAATGAGGTCCGAGAATTCACCGCTCTTCATGTCGTACTGGTACAGGCCCGTGCTTCCGTCCTGCACGGTCATGTAGGCGATCTCGTTTTTCCGGTCGATCCGTATGTACCACGGCTGGAACGGGCAGTTCGCCACGGTCGTCACGACTCCGTCGGGCGTGGCCTTGCGCAGGAGCCAGCTGCCCGTATCCACAAACCATACATTTCCCTCGGCATCGCAGTCCATTCCGTAAACCATGTTGGAGACGTGGGCCGCAGCACCCGTCCCGTCCAGATTCTCATTGACACCGAGCGCTCCGGCCAGCGTCGAGACCGTTCCGTCGGGTGTGATCTTCCGGATCAGGCAGTTGTGGATATCGGCAACGTAGACGTTTCCCGTCTCGTCGGCGCAAATCGCTCCCTTCATCCAGCCGTTGCCGTCGAACGACTTGAAGTTGAACATCGCCGTATCGCCGCTGCCGTTGGCAAACCCGGCCTCCCCGGTTCCGGCCAACGTGGAGACCATGGCCGAATAGATGTACGAAAACGTCTCCTCGGTACGCACCGGTGCACCGCCGGCAATCGATATCTCGAACGGACCGCTGCCCAGTTTGGGCGGAACGATCGCCACGATGTTGTTTAGATCGGAGTTCAGCACCACGAGCGGAGTCTCCCCGATCTTCACGGAGACCTGCGAAGGATCCGCCGAGAAGTTGCTGCCCGTGATGATGAGTTCGGTCCCAACACCTCCGGTTTTCGGATAGAACTGATCCACGACAACCGGAGCCGACGGATCGTGCGTCCCGGTTTCATCGTCGCTGCATCCGAAGAAGAGCAGCAGAAGGGCCAGTACGGCCATATGTCTGAATAGGCTTTTCATAATTCTGTTCTGTTATACGGTTATGCTTCAATCCGATTACCATCCGGGATTCTGCACGAGTCCCACCCCCTTGTCGATCTCCGCCTGCACGATCGGGAAAAGATACATCCGTTTGTCCCAATAGCGCGTGGTAAGCGGGATGCGGGTATAGTAGGCCTGGAATCCGAATCCTGCACCGCCGTCATCGGCCAGTACGTTCATACGCTCGATTTTCCGGTTCTCCTCCTTCTCGAAGAGCTTGCGTCGGCACAGCGTCCAGAAACGGTCTCCCTCGAATGCCAGCTCGACCTGACGCTCGCGGATGATGCGCCGGCGCATCGCCACCTTGTCGCCGATCTCCTCGGGATAGGTCTCCGTAATGCCCGGGATACCTGCCCGGTCTCGCAATTCGTTGAAATAAATCACAATATCCTTATTGCCCGGTTCATACTCGTTCAACGCCTCGATGTAGTTGAGCAGGATCTCGGCATAACGGATATGAATGTAGGGGCGGTAGAGGTGGCGGTCCACACCCGGGCGGGGATTCGACGACGGGCTGACCATCTTCAGAATGTCGTATCCCGTCAGGTCGGGCAGCGTCGGGTTGCGGCCCACACCGGCCAGACCGCTGTAGTAGTACTCCGCACGCCCCCGGCCGTCCTTGTTCGCATCCGACGAATAGTAGTTCTTGTCGTCTACGGTCTGCGCCGCCAGAACGGGGCGTCCGTTGTAGGAGATGCTGGCGTAGAAACGCGGCTCACGGTTCACGTACATGTTCGATTCGCCCATGAGGTAACCGCGGTTCACCCCGTCCTCGGCCATGCCGTATTCGGCCGGGTCGTCCGACGTGGCGAAACCCGTCTCGGTATAGTTCTCGTCATCGGCCTTGTCGAGGCCGTCGCGGGTATAGAAGGCATCCACGATGTTCTGCGTGGCCTGCATCATCGAATAACCTCCGGGCTGGGGCGTACAGCGCTTGTCGTGGCCCCACTCCCAGTCCGTCTTGCTGGTGGCAAAGATGATCTCGTCGTTCCACTTCAGGAAAAGGTTTCGGAAGGAGAGGTAGGGATCGCCCGTCGGATCGCGGTAGAGGTCATGCACATCGAGCCAGATCACGTCCCGGGCAGCCTCGGCCGCCAGACGCCATTTCTCGGGATCGTACTGCTGCGGAGCGAGCAGTGTCCCGTCGGCATTCTTGAAATCGGCCAGATCCGGATTGCCGTTCCACAACTCGCTCGCGGCAAGCAGCCGGACTTTCGAAATGACGGCCAGGCACGCCGCCTTCGACGGACGTCCATACTCCGAGGCGATGATCCGCTTGTCGTCCAGGCCGCGCGACGCCTCGCTCAGAAGCTGGCAGACATACTCGACACACTCGTCGAAGGGAGCACGCCGGAAGTCGGCGAAGTCCGTATCCACCGAGAGGGGTTTGTCGATCTTCACGAACGGCCCGTACATGCGGAGCAGGCACCAGTAGAACCACCCGCGCAGGAATTTCGACTCGCACTTGTAACGGTCGCGCAGGTCGGGACTGATGATGTTGTCGGGCACGCGGTCGATGTTGGCCTCGAAATCGAGTGCCGTGCGGATTGCGCTGTAGCACTGACTCCAATAGTTCCACGTATATTCCGTGGCGCTCCAGTTGCCCTCGGCCCAGCGACGGACCGGAACATTGGCGATCGAGCAGGAGCTCTCGTCGGAGCCTCCGAGCCATGAAAAGTCGTCGAGCGGACACCAGATGTAGGAGTAGACCTGATTGAGGAATGCCTCGGCATCGGCCCGCGTCTGCCAGATCTGGTCCATCGTCCGAAGGTTGTCCGGCTTCTTGTCGAGATAGGAGCACGACACACCCGCAAGGGCCGTCGCGGCCAGAATCATAAGGGTTTGAAATATGCGATTCATCGTTTTTTCTCTTTTAGGTTAGAACTGAACTCGTACACCCAGCATGACCATGCGGTTGAGCGGATAGCTGGCGGCATTGGAACCCAACTCCGGATCCCAGAGTTTGAATCCGGAGAACGTGAGCAGGTTCTGGCCGGTCAGATAAAAGTAGAGCGACGAGATGCCGGCCTTCGACAGGTTGGGCGTATTGACCGTATATCCCAGCGAAGCCTGCTTCAGGCGGAGATAGTTTCCGTTCTTAAGCCACCACGTGCTGTTCTGGTAGTTGTTGCTTGCGGTCGTATCGTTGTAGTTCAGACGGGGATACCATGCGTCCTGACGCGGATTCTCCTCCGTCCAGCGGTCCTTGACCTTCGAGATGGCGTTGTTGGGATACTGTCCCATGCCGGTGAAGGGGATGATGCCCACTCCGCTGGCACCCAGGTCGCCGCCATAGATGGCCGAACCGTTGGCCATGATGCCCACATCGGCCGCCCCCTGGAAGAAGAGCGACAGGTCGAAATTCTTCCAGCTGAGGTTGAAGCCCACGCCGTAGGACCAGGCCGGGAACCACGACTTGCCCAGGTAGGTCTGGTCGTAGGCGTCGATCACCCCGTCGTCGTTCAGGTCCTTGTACTTGATGTCGCCCGGCTTGGGAGTGATACCGAACTGCTTGGGGCTGTGGGCAATCTGCTCGTCATCGACGAACAGGCCCTCGGCAATGTAGCCCTTGAACTCACCGAACTGCGTACCGGTGGACATCATGTAGTCGTAGCGTGCCGGCGCCTCGTCCTGGAAAACGATCTTGTTGTTCGTGTAGGAGACGTTGCCGTAGAGGCGAAGCCCGAAATCGCCGAAACGATCGCTGTACTCGATGTTGGCATCGAATCCCTTGTTGTCCATCTCGCCCATGTTCGCATAGATCGTCATGCCCGAGAAGCCGGAGAAATCAGGTATCGAGGCCCGCGAGATCAGAATGTCCTTGCGGGTCTCCATGAAGAAGTCGGCCGTCAGGCTGACCTTGTTCCAGAGGCCGAGCTCGAGACCCAGATTCGTCTTGTAGGACTTCTCCCACGTGAGGTTGTCCGTCCCGACGACCGAGGTCTTGATGCTGTTCACCCACGAACCGTTTTCTCCGAATCCGTAGCCATTGGAATCGACGATCTGCGTCAGATAGCCGAAACGCCCGCCGGCTCCGATGTTGTCGTTCCCGACCAGGCCGTACGACGCACGCAACTTGAGCAGATTGACCACATCGCGGGCCCCGTCGAAGAAGCCTTCGTTCGAGATGACCCAGCCGCCCGAAATGGCCGGGAAGAAGCCGAAACGGTGCCCCGGAGCGAAGTTCTCCGAGCCGGTGTAGGAGGCATTCACCTCGAGCAGGTACTTGTTGCGGAAGCCGTAGCTCAGACGCCCGGCAACAGCCTGATTGCGGTACGGGATGGCCGAAACGGCATCGCCGGCCGTGCTGACCCGGCGGTTGCGCATGTTGTAGAGCAGCATGCCCGAGACGGAGTGGTCGCCGAACGTGCGGTCGTAGGCCACGTTGCCCTCGAAGTAGAGGACATATTCGCCGTTCGACTCCTTCGTATAGTTGAGGAACTGCGTACCCTCGAGCGTCGGGTTGCCGAAGATGAGGTTGCCCTCGGCGTCGCGTCCCTCGGCATTCCACAGATCGACCTGTCCGCTGCGGCGGTTTACGAACTGTCCGTAGCTGTCAAACGAAAAACGCGCATAGGCGCTCAGCCCCTCGGTCAGGAAGTCGAGTTTCTGGTTGAGCGTGAAAACCGACTGCACCGTCGGCTTGAACTCGTTGCTGTAGCCCGTATTCTGGACGCGGTCCAGCGGATTGACGCCCGAATTGGCCTTCGGACCGGCCCACCGTCCGTCGGGATAGCGCACCGGGAAGGCCACCGGCGAGGTCGAAAGCACGTGGTACCAGAGGTTGCCCGACGAGATGCCCGGATATTTGGCATCGACCAGCAGGGCCGAGATGTTGAGCTGCAGGACGGTCGATCGGGTGAGGTTGGCATCCACGTTCGAGCGGAAGTCATAACGGCGGTAGGAGAGGTTCGGATTATAGCCGTTCATCTTCTTCACCTTGTACTGTCCCTCCTGATCGTAGAACGAGGCCGACACGTAATAACGCACCTTTTCGCTTCCGCCCGTCACGTTGAGGTGGGCGTTCGTCACGGACGAGAAACTCTTGTAGACCTCGTCGATCCAATCGACATTGGGATACATGTAGGGATCGAGCCCGCTCCGCGTCAGCAGGATGTCGCGCGGAGAGTAGGTCTCGCTTTGGTCCGCATTGCGGCGCGCCTCGTTGTAGAGGGTCATGTAGTCCACTCCGTTGAGCAGTTCGGGGGTCTTCGTGAAGTTTGTCACGCCCGACTCGACCTTGATCGTCAGACGCGGCTGTCCGGTCACGCCCCGTTTGGTCGTGATGATCAGCACGCCGTTGGCGCCCTTGGCCCCGTAGACAGCCGTTGCGGAGGCATCCTTGAGCAGCGAGATGCTGGAGATGTCCTCCGGGTCGATGTTGTTGAATATGCCGGTGTTGAAGCTGTTCGCATCCTCGCGCTGCACGCCGTCCACGATGATCAGCGGAGCATTCGAACTGGTATTGACGAACGAACCGATACCGCGGATGGTAAACGTCGAGTTGTCGTATCCGGGTTCTCCGCTCGACTGCACGGAGATGACTCCGGCGATCTTGCCCTGGAGCGAGTTGCTGAGGTTGGGCGAAGGGGTCTTGATGTCCTGCATGTCGATCGTAGCGACGGCACCCGTGAGGGTCGCCTTCTTCTGCTCGCCGTAGCCGACCACCACCACGCTCTCCAGTTCGTTGGTCTCCTGTTCGAGCGAGACGTCGATCATCGTGCGGTTGCCGACCTCGACCGTCTGCGGCGCATAGCCGACATAACGGTATTCGAGCTGCGTCCGGGGACCGGCCACACGGATCGTATACCAGCCGTCCACATCGGTCAGCGCTCCGCTCGTATTGTCGCCGACAACGGTCACCGTCACGCCGACCAGCGGTTCACCACTCTTAGAGGTCACCAGACCTTTAACCTGCCGGGCGCTGTCCGTCTGCCGGGCAGAAGCCTGCTTGCGATTCAGAAAAATATGCTTGCCCTCGATCCGGTAGGAGATTCCTGTTCCGCGGAAGGCGAGCGAAAGGACCTCGTCGATATTTTTATCCTTTACCGAGAGCGTAATACGCTCGTTTGAATTTATTTCACTATCTTTGTAGAAAAAAGAATAGTCACTCTGTCGTTGCACGTCTCCGATGAACCGTTCGAGCGAAGCGTTCTTGAGATCGATCGTCAGACGGTCGGACGATTGTGCTAAAACTTGGGCGGAGACCAGAAGTGCGGCACACAGGGCCAGCCATTTCGACGCGCTCCTGCCCGGGTAGGACGGCAATGAAAATGACCGCCACTCCTTCAGGATTAAAAGTTTCTTCATAAGGTTAGCATTTAGATGGATGATTGGGTCAAAATCGTTGATTTGAATGCGGGAATTGGGGAAATGGCCGTTTCTCCAATTCTTCTTTTTTGGTCAGGTCTCTCGTCTCATCGGAACAGGTTTTAGGTTGCGGTTGTAAACGGGTTGCGCGGCCTACTGCCGCGGCAGAATGGTCCAGACACTCCCGTCGAATTCGTAACGGATGGGCATCACCGAATCGATGATCCGGAAGATGGTCTCGAGGGGCTGGCGCTGGTCGAAACGGCCGGAGAGACGCTCCTCGCAAAGCGTGCGGTCGGCAATGCGGATGGTCGTATTGTAGCTTTTGGACAGCATGCGCATTACATCCTCAAGCCGTTGCGAGCGTACCGTCAGGTACTTGTCCTTCCACGACAGATAGAGCTGCAGGTCCACCTCCGAGACGGCAATCCCGTCATCGCGGCTGCTCACCTCGGCCATTTCGCCCGGCTTGAGCAACACCTGCCGAACCACCTCTCCCGCCTCGAGCCTGCCCAGATTGACCGACCCCGATTCGAGAACCACCTGCGCCGCCTCGTCCGAAGCCGAAAGGTTGAAGCGCGTACCCAGCACCTCGACCTCCAGCAACGGAGTCTCGACAACGAAGGGGCGGGTACGGTCGGCCACGACGTCGAAGAAGGCCTCGCCCGTCAACCGGATATCGCGGCGGTTCTTCTCGAAATGTTCCGGATAACTGATCGAGGCTCCGTAATAGAGCCAGACGCCCGACCCGTCGGGCAGGATCAGGTGGTCCTGACTTCCCGTGTCGTTCGTTACGACAATCCACTCCTCCTGACGCACCAGATGCGACGATACGGTAAAGGCCAGCACCAGGGCGATGCATGCGGCCACCGAGATTCCGACCCGACGCAGCAGCACGAACCGGCCACGACGCCGGGGTTTCGGTGCGGTATCCCGACTCCGGCTGCCCGACGGCAGACCGCCTTCGCGGATGCCGCATTCGGCAACGATCCGCGCCCAGCCGGCATCGATCTCCTGCTCGGTAAGCCCCTTCCGGAACCGGTTGCGGTCATAGAGGTCCTTCATGCCGAACAGGGTCTCGGCATGCTCGGGAGACTCCCGCACCCACTCAAGCAGCTCATGCATTCCGTCGTCCGGGCAGTCGCCTTCGATAAATCGTATGATCCATTCATTGATTCTGTTTTCGGCTTCCATAGTTCAATCTCGGTTCATTCTCTATACATAAAACAACCCAAATCGAAAAACTACTTACGCCCTCACGCAAAAAAAGAGAGACCGGACATAACGACCACAAAAACGGGCTGCGGGACAAAAAAATCACCCGATATTTGGATTTTCTCGACTCATTTGCCTATTTTTACCATGATTTTAATTCCCTTGACAGGATTCCTGCTGCTGAAATGAGGCCCCATCAACCCCATAATACGAACGAACCCGACACCGATTCCGAGGAGATCGTTTTCAATCGGATCTACCGACGGCATGTCAATGAACTGACCCGGTATGCCTGCAAGTTCGTTCCGAGGGAGGAGGCCGCAGACATCGTCCACGACGTCTACATCACGATGTGGCGGCAGAAGAAGATCTTCATCCCGGCCGACGAGGTCCGCTATTTCCTCTACCGCTGCGTGCTGAACGCCTGCAAGAACCGGCTGAAACACCTGATCCGCACACACGGGTTCCAGAACGAGGACGCCGCCCAACTGCAATTGGCCGAGATCGACTTCCTGGAGGAGAACATCGAGCAGTCGGCCGACGAGAACATGCTCAATAAAGTCTACCGAAACATCGAGAAACTGCCGCCCAAATGCCGCGAAATCTTCAAGGAGGCCTATCTCTACCAGAAAAAGAGCCGGGAGATCGCCGAGGAGCTGCACATCTCGCGCCGCACGGTCGAGGCCCAGCTCTACAAGGCATTCAAGCTGTTGCGCCGGGAGCTTCTGGTCTTTCTCCTGCTCTCATCGCTTCCGATCCTCGTGCCGGAAACCCGTGCGGGCCACGGGGACAACCCGAACCGAACCGGACGGGCAGATGAAGTCTCGGAGCATTGCACGCCACACGGCGACATGCCTCCGCACAACGAAAAAGAGGTCCGGATCCCCTGATCCGAACCTCTTCTTTTCATATTCCTTATCGTGGAAGGTTACCGGGCCAGCTTTCGCCCCGCCACGCACCTTCCTGCATCGCGCTACCCGAGATAGGACTTCAGCAGTTTCGAACGCGACGAGTGGCGCAGGCGGCGGATCGCCTTCTCCTTGATCTGGCGTACACGCTCGCGCGTCAGGTCGAACTTCTCGCCGATCTCCTCGAGCGTCATCTCCGAGCATCCGATGCCGAAGAAATACTTGATGATGTCGCGCTCACGCTCGGTCAGGGTCTCCAGGGCCCGATCGACCTCCGTAGCGAGCGACTCGTTGATCAGCCCGCGGTCGGCATTGGGCGAATCGGGATTCACCAGCACGTCGAGCAACGAGTTGTCCTCGCCGTCGGCAAACGGGGCATCTACCGAAACGTGACGTCCGGCAACCCGCAACGTATCGGTCACCTTCTCCTTGGGCAGCTCCAGCTCCGAGGCGAGCTCCTCGGGCGACGGAGTGCGCTCGTGTTCCTGCTCGAAGCGGGCGAAGGCCTTGTTGATCTTGTTGAGCGAACCCACCTGGTTGAGCGGCAGACGCACGATGCGCGACTGCTCGGCCAGCGCCTGGAGGATCGACTGACGGATCCACCACACCGCATAGGAGATGAACTTGAAACCGCGGGTTTCGTCGAACTTCTCGGCCGCCTTGATCAGGCCGAGGTTGCCTTCGTTGATCAGGTCGGGAAGGCTCAGACCCTGATTCTGGTACTGCTTGGCCACCGAAACCACGAACCGGAGGTTCGCCTTGGTAAGTTTCTCGAGTGCCTCCTGGTCTCCCTTCTTGATCCGTTGGGCGAGTTCCACCTCCTCCTCGACCGTGATGAGCTCCTCCTTGCCGATCTCCTGCAAATACTTGTCCAGCGAAGCGCTCTCACGATTGGTGATGGACTTCGTAATCTTTAACTGACGCATTTCCTAAATCTATCCTAATATCAAAATATACTCTTCGCGTTTGCGGCCCCCTCGAACCGGTCCCGGGATTTCGAACAGAAGGTCCGGGAAAAGGCTTTCCCGGACCGATCCGTCACCTGCCCGAAGCGACTCCGGACAATACCCGCTGCGCTGGACCCGGGTCCCCGGCTATTCGACCAGCATATAGCTTGCCGAACGTCCGTTGGGATAAATCCCGTCTATCGAGCGAACCTTCTCGGTCATGCGCTCCAGATCGGAGACCGCATAGACCGGGCGGTCGTTGATGTGGGTGATCACGAATCCCTGCTTTACCCGGGCACGGGCCAGAATACCGTCGGACTTCACGCCCACAACCTGCACTCCGCCACGGATATCGAGTTCGCGACACAACTTCGTCCCGGCGTCGGCGAATTTTCCGCCCAGCGCCTCGACCACATCGACGTCCTCCTTGGTGATGAGTTCCGTTTTACCAGCCTTATTACGCAAAGTGACGTCAATTTGTTTCACATCACCGTCTCTTTTTACCGAGATTTTCACCTTATCGTTGGGTCGGCGACGCGCGATCAGCTCCTGCACCGTGGCCGAATCGTTTACCTTCACGCCGTCGATCGAGAGGATGATGTCCCCCTTGCGGATGCCGGCCTCGGAAGCCGAGCCGCCCTCGACGACGCTGGCCACGTAGATACCGCCCAGCTCCTTGATGCCCAGTTCCTTGCCCTCACTGTCGAGGAAGTCCTGATCCACCGGTCGGAACATGATGCCCAGCATGGCGCGCTGCACGACGCCGTACTCCTTCAGATCGACCACCACCTTGCGGACGATCGCCTCGGGAATGGCGAACGAATAACCGATGTAGCTGCCCGTCTGCGACTTGATAAGCGTGTTGATGCCCACCAATTCACCGCGCGTGTTCACCAGCGCACCGCCCGAGTTGCCGGGGTTCACCGCTGCGTCGGTCTGGATGAACGACTCGATGCGGAAGTCGTTGGGAATAGCTCCCAGGTTGCGCGCCTTGGCGCTCACGATACCGGCCGTGATGGTCGATTGCAGGTCGAAGGGCGATCCGATGGCCAGCACCCACTCGCCCAGACGCAGCGCGTCGGACGACCCGAAGGGCAGCGTCGGCAGGTCATCGTCGCCGTCGATCTTCAGCAGGGCCACATCCGTAGCCGAATCCTTGCCGATGAGCTTGGCATCGAACGTCCGTCCGTCGTTGAGCTTCACGCGCAGTTTCGTGGCGCCGTCCACAACGTGGTTGTTGGTCACCACATAGCCGTCCTTCGAGATGATGACACCCGAACCGCCCGCACGGGCCTCACGGTACTGCGGACGCGAACCGTCGTTGCCGTACTCCTGCGGAATGCCGAAGAACTCGAGGAACGGGTCGTAGCTCCGCCGCTGCGGCACCTCGATCTGCTGGATGGCCTCGATATTGACCACGGCCTTCACCGCATTCTCCGCAGCGTAGGTCAGGTCGGGATACTTGTCGGCCTCATAGGCCGTAAAGTGAGTTCCCAACGAAGGATTGCGTTCCACCTCGCGTTCGATATATTGCACCTCGGGAGTCCCCTTTCCGGCCCCCATGCTCCAAGCCGTCAGACCTCCTGCCACTGCGGAAACGGCAACAATACCCAAAACAAAAAATGCCTTTTTCATAATAAATACGGTGTTTAAGTTCTATTAATCCGAGGCTACTTCATTGCATAAGCATTCGTTTTCGATTCGTTACGCAGGACAAACGGGCTCGAAGGTTCAATTAGTATGTCCGAAAGTACAAAAATTGGGGCATTCCCCGAGAGAATGCCCCAATTGCTTGATTTTCCGAATCGGTCAGAGTCCGAACTCGCGGCGGATGTCGTCCACGGCATCGAGTTTCTCCCACCCGAAGAACTCCACCTCGCGCTCGGTCTCCATGCCGTGCTCCCAAACCTTCACGCTCTTGCGGTAGGGCCGGTTGCCGAAATGCCCGTAGGAGGCCGTCGCCTCGAAGATCGGGTTCTTCAGGCCGAAACGCTTGACGATTGCGGCAGGACGCAGGTCGAAGAGCTTCCCGATGCGGCGGGCGATCTCGCCGTCGGTCATGCCGGCAAGCGCTGCCGGGCGCGTCGAACGGTAGGTATCAACATAGATCGAGAGGGGCTGGGCGATGCCGATGGCATACGACAGCTCGACGAGCACCTCATCGGCAACCCCCGCAGCCACAAGGTTCTTGGCGATGTGGCGTGCGGCATAAGCGGCCGAACGGTCCACCTTCGAGGAGTCCTTGCCCGAGAAGGCGCCGCCGCCGTGGGCGCCGCGGCCCCCGTAGGTATCGACGATGATCTTGCGGCCCGTGAGACCCGTGTCTCCGTGGGGGCCGCCGATGACGAACTTGCCCGTGGGGTTCACGTGCAGGATATAGTCGCCCGTAATCAGGTCGGCGAGCTTGTCGCCGGCACGCTCCAGGCGCGCCTTGACGCGCGGGATGAGGATCGTGCGCACATCCTCGCGGATCCGCTCCTGCATCTGCCGTTCGGCCTCCTTTTCGGAAAGGCCCTCGCCCGGGAGGATAAACTCGTCGTGCTGCGTCGAGACGACGATCGTATGCACGCGCAGCGGACGGTTCGTCTGCTCGTCGTACTCGATCGTCACCTGCGACTTCGAATCGGGGCGCAGGTAGGTCATCACCTTGCCCTCGCGGCGGATGACGGCCAGCTCCTTGAGGATCACGTGCGAGAGGATGAGCGTCGCGGGCATGAACTCGCGCGTCTCGTTGCAGGCGTAACCGAACATGATGCCCTGGTCGCCGGCCCCCTGCTCCTCCTCGGCTTCGCGAACGACGCCCTGGTTGATGTCGGACGACTGCTCGTGGATGGCCGAGACGACGCCGCACGAGTTGCCGTCGAAGCGGTAGTCGCCCCTGGTGTAGCCGATACGGTTGATGACGCGGCGCGCCACGTCCTGCACATCGACATAGGCCTCCGAGCGCACCTCGCCGGCAACGACCACGAGGCCCGTCGTGCAGAGGGTTTCGCAGGCGACCTTCGAGTTGGGGTCGTGGCGGAGGAATTCGTCGAGAATGGCGTCGGAAATCTGATCCGAGACCTTATCGGGGTGTCCCTCGGACACCGATTCCGATGTAAACAAAAAGCCCATTGTTATCCGTTTTTTAGGGTTAAACGTATAAAATGGGAAAAATTGGCTGTTGGAATAAAAAATGTGCTGTTTTAGCGATTTTTTACTGTGGTTTGCAATCAGTCCAAATCTTTCCACATTTCCCGCGTGACAGACGGGACCGCAAAGATACGCATTTTTTCCGGATTCGCACCATCGGCCCGTTTTTTTTCGTCCCGCACCGCAAGTTTCCGGTTTCCGCACCCCGCAGCCGGCTCCGACACCGGGCATACCGGGACGGGATGCCGGCATGCCACCCCCGAAAAACGGGAACGGACCGCCGGCAGCCGGCAGTCCGTTCCCGTTTCATGGCTGAAGCACGCCTCAGCGGCCCAGCATCTTCTTCACCTCGGCGGCCACGGTGGCTCCGTTGTAACCGAACTTCTCGTCGAGCACCTTGAAGGGAGCCGAGTAGCCGAAATGGTCGAGTCCGTGGATCGTGCCGTTCTCGCCGACAAGACCCCGCAGCGTCACGGGAAGACCCGACGTAAGGCCGTAGCGCGGCACTCCGGCCGGCAGCACGCTCTCCTGGTAGGAGCGGGGCTGGTCGCGGAACAGCCCCTCGCTCGGAACACTGACCACGCGCACGGCGATTCCTTCGGCCGCAAGCTGTTCGGCCCCCTCGACCAGCGTCGATACCTCCGAACCCGATGCAATCAGGATGGCGGCCGGCTTGGCGGCATCCATCACGACATAGCCTCCCTTGGCGGCCTGCACGGCCTCCTCGCGGCGGCTCGTCGAGCCCATCGCCTTGAGGCTGCGGATATTCTGCCGCGAGAGAACCAGCGCCACGGGACGCTGCTCCTCGAGAGCCAGTTTCCAGGCCATCACCGCCTCGTCTCCGTCGGCCGGGCGCAGCACGACCATCGAGCGTTCGCCGCGGTGGTTCTTCAGGTGCTCCATCAGCCGGATCTGCATCTCCTGCTCGACAGGCTGGTGCGTCGGACCGTCCTCGCCCACGCGGAACGAATCGTGCGACCAAACGTAGATCACGTGCAGGCGCATGAGCGCCGACAGGCGAACGGCCGGCTTCATGTAGTCCGAGAAGACGAAGAAGGTGCCGCACGCGGGGATTACGCCTCCATGCAGTGCCATGCCGTTCATCACGCAGGCCATCGTCAGCTCCGAGACGCCAGCCTGGAGGAACTGCCCCGTGAAGTCGCCCTTCACAATGGGTCTGGTCTTCTTGAGGAAGCCGTCGGTTTTGTCCGAATTCGAAAGGTCGGCCGACGAAACGATCATGTTGCCCACCTTCTCGGCGTAGACGCCCAGCACGGCGGCCGAAGCGGCGCGCGTCGCCACGTCGGGCTTCACCTCGATCGTCTTGTAGTCGATCTCGGGGAGTTTTCCCGAGAAGTAGTCGTCGAGCTTGCGGGCCAGGTCCTTGTGCTCCGAACGCCACGACTTCTCGACGGCGGCCTGACGGGCAGCCCACTCGCGCAGCTGCTCGCGACGCTCGGCGAAGACCTCGCGGCTCTCGTCGAAGACGGCGAACGGATCGTCGGGGTTTCCGCCCAGGTTCTTCACCGTGGCGGCCAGGTCGGCTCCGGCGGCCGAGAGGGGCTGTCCGTGCGTCGATACCTTGTCCTCGAAGCTCGTGCCGTCGGCGGCCATGGCCCCCTTGGCCATCACCGTGCGGCCGATGATCAGCGTCGGGCGCTCCGTCTCGCTGTCGGCGGCGACCAGCGCCTCGCGGATGGCGTTGATGTTGTGTCCGTCGATGGTCAGGACGTTCCAGCCCCAGGCCTCGTATTTCATCGCCACGTTCTCCGTATCCACCTCATCGACCTTGGTCGAGAGCTGCACGTTGTTGGCGTCGTAGTACATGATGAAGTTCGAGAGCCCGAGATGACCCGCAATGCGGCCCACGCCCTGCGAAATCTCCTCCTCGATGCCGCCGTCCGAGATGTAGGCATAGGTCTTGTGTGCCATCCACTCGCCGAAACGGGCCGCGAGGAAGCGCTCGGCAATCGCGGCGCCCAGCGCCATGGCATGTCCCTGTCCGAGCGGGCCCGAGGTATTCTCCACGCCGCGCAGCACGTCCGTCTCGGGGTGTCCCGGCGTCACGCTGCCCCACTGACGCAGCGACTGCAGGTCCTCGGTCTTGTAGTGGCCGGCCAGCGACAGCGTCGCATAGAGCATCGGCGACATGTGCCCCGGATCGAGGAAAAACCGGTCGCGGTGGGGATATGCCATGTTGTCGGGATCGTAACGGAGAAACTCCGCATAGAGCACCGTGATGAAGTCGGCGCCGCCCATGGCACCGCCCGGATGCCCCGACTTCGCCTTCTCGACCATGGCGGCCGACAGGATGCGGACGTTGTCGGCTACGCGCGTAAGTTTGGTATTGGTAGACATATCATTTAAGGTTAAAGTTCGTTCCAGCACACAAAATTAGCAGAATCTTCCGCTTATCCTACTTTTTTGAGATCCAAAAAATTCGCTTTTTCGATCTTTTTCTTCGCGTAGGACAGCGTCACCGTGAATTTCTTGCGGTCGGTCGAGGGAAGCTCGAACATCGTGTCCATCATCACCGCCTCGCAAATCGAGCGCAGTCCGCGCGCCCCGAGCTTGAACTCCACGGCCTTGTCCACGATGTAGTCCAGCACGGCATCGTCGAACGTGAGCTTCACGCCGTCCATCTCGAACAGGCGCTCGTACTGCTTGACAATGGCGTTCTTGGGCTCGGTGAGGATCGAGCGCAGGGCCGCACGGTCCAGCGGCTGCATGTAGGTCAGCACCGGGAGGCGGCCCACCAGCTCGGGAATCAGGCCGAACGACTTGAGGTCCTGCGGCGTGACGTACTGCATCAGGTTGCCGCGGTCGATCGGGTCGGCATTCACCCGGCCATAGCCCATCGCACGGGTGTTGAGCCGCTGGGCGATGCGCTTCTCGATGCCGTCGAACGCCCCGCCGCAGATGAACAGGATGTTGCGCGTATTGACCTGGATGAACTTCTGTTCGGGGTGCTTGCGCCCGCCCTGGGGCGGCACATTGACCACCGTACCCTCGAGGATCTTCAGCAGCGCCTGCTGCACGCCCTCGCCCGAGACGTCGCGCGTGATCGAGGGGTTGTCACCCTTGCGGGCGATCTTGTCGATCTCGTCGATGAAGACGATGCCCCGCTCGGCCTGCTCGACGTCGTAGTCGGCCACCTGCAACAGCCGCGAGAGGATGCTCTCGACATCCTCGCCCACGTAGCCCGCCTCGGTCAGCACCGTGGCATCGACGATCGTGAAGGGGACCTTGAGCAGCCGCGCGATCGTGCGGGCCATGAGCGTCTTGCCCGTACCGGTGGGGCCCACCAGCACGATGTTCGACTTGTCGAGCTCGACCTCATCCTCCTTCGGGGCGTAGAGCAACCTTTTGTAATGGTTGTAGACGGCCACCGACAGATAGCGTTTGGCGGCGTCCTGACCGATGACGTACTGGTCGAGGAATGACTTGATCTCGGCCGGTTTGAGCAGTTCGTCCATCTTCAGCGGCGCGGGCTTCTTCGCACGTCCCGCCCCGGCGGCCGCAGCCACGTCGTTGTCGAGCAGGATCTTGTAGCCGTTCTCGATGCACTTGTTGCAGATCGAGGCGCCGTCCGCCCCCTGGAACATGATCTCCACCTCCGAGCGGCCGGCACCGCAGAACGAGCAGCAGTCGCCGCCGTTCCGGTTGTTGTTCTTATTTGCCATGCGGTTTCTTCCTATTTTTCACGTTTGGCGAGCACCTCGTCGATCAGACCGTAGTCACGTGCCTCGGCGGCCGTGAGCCAGTAGTCGCGGTCGGCATCCTTCTCGATCTTGCGGATCGGAACCCCCGAATGCGCCGCAAGGATCTCGTAGAGCTCGCGTTTGGTTTTCATCATCTCGCGGGCCGTGATCTCGATGTCGGAGGCCTGGCCCTGCGCACCGCCCAGCGGCTGGTGGATCATCACCCGCGAATGGGGCAGCGCCGAGCGCTTGCCCCGGGCGCCCGCCGTCAGCAGCACGGCGCCCATCGAGGCTGCCAGCCCCGTGCAGATCGTCGCCACATCGGGTGCCACGAGCTGCATCGTGTCGTAGATGCCCAGACCGGCCGAGACCGATCCGCCCGGCGAGTTGATGTAGATCTGGATATCCTTGTCGGGATCGACCGACTCGAGGAAGAGCAGCTGGGCCTGGATGATGTTGGCGGCATCGTCGTAGATCGGCGCCCCGAGGAAGATGATGCGGTCCATCATCAGCCGCGAAAAGACATCCATCGTGGCGACGTTCAGCTGGCGCTCCTCGATGATCGTCGGCGAGACATAGGACGCGCTCACCGACTGGAAATCGTGCAGGCAGAGCGAACTGATCCCGCAGTGTTTCCGTGCGTATTTTTCAAATTCCGAAGACATGTCGTTGGTGTGTTTTGCTCAAAAAAAGGACTTTGCAAACATCACGCCTGCAAAGTCCAAAGATACGGATTTTTCCGCAATTTTTACAGTGCCTGGGCCATTTTGGCAAAATCCTCCGAGGAGACGGCCTTCTCCGAAACCTTGATCTTCGACTTGATGTCCTCGACCACCTTCGTCTCGTAGAGCTTCTCGTAGATCTTCTGTCCCTGCTCCTTGTCGGCGAGGATCTTCTCGGCATAGCCGGCCAGCATCTCGTCGGGAGCCGACGGCATGCCGTACTGCGCGAACTGCGCGGCGGCCAGCGCCTTGGCCTCGGCCTCGGCCTCCTCCTTCGACACGCTCAGGTTGTCGGCCTTGATGAAGTGCTTCTGGAGGTAGTTCCACGTAAACATCTTGAGGAACTGGTCGAAATCCTTCTCGATCTCCTCCATCGAGAACTTGCCCTCGTTGATCGTATAGAGCCAGCGCTTGAGGAATGCCTCGGGCATCTTCAGGTCGGCCTTCTTGAGCAGGAAGTCACGCAACTGGAGCGTGAAGAGGTAGTCGCTCTCGCGGCGCAGCTCCGACTGGATCTGTGCGTCGATGAACTGCTCGAACTCCTCGGCCGTCTTCACGTTGCCGGCCGGGAAGGCCATCTTGAAGAACTCCTCCGTAAGCTCCGGCTCGGCGAACTTGCGGATCTTCGTAATCTCCAGTTCGAACTCGGGATTGATGCCCTCCAGCTCGTTCTCCTTGACCTGCAGGCAGGCGGCACGCTGCGACGGGTTCTTGTAGAGCTCGTTGATATTGACCTTCGTCTTGAAGCCGACCTTCTGGCCGATGAAGGGCTTGCGCTCCTCCTCCGACATCGAGATCAGCCCGACGTAGGCATCCTCGACCTTCATGTCGCCGTTGTCAAGCGTCACGGTCAGCGCCTCGTCCGAGGCAACCTGCTCGGCATCGACCAGACGGCCGAAACGGCGGAGGAAGTTCGAGCGGTAGTCGTCGTGCATCTTCTTGTCCACCTTGATCGAGTGGTAGGTCATCTTATCCTTGTCCGAAAGTTCCAGCTTGATCTCGGGAGCCTCGCCGATCTCGAACACGAACTCGAACTCGGTGCCGTTTTCGAAGTCGAAGGCGCCCTGCTCCTCCGAGGGGATCACGTCGCCCAGGTAGTCGATGTTCTCCTTCTGGAGGTACTCGAACACGGAGTTCGAAGCCTTCCGGTAGGACTGCTCGGCCACGACGCCCTTGCCGTACATCTTCTTGATGATGCCCATCGGCACCATGCCGGGACGGAAACCGGGGATATTGGCCTTGCGGCGATACTCGCGCAGCGCCTTCTCGACCTCCTGCGCATAATCCTGCTCGCCCACGGTCACCCGGATGAGCGAGGTGTTCTGTTCGCGTTGTTCTCTTACGATATTCATATTGAATGTGTTATGTATTTTGTTCTGAATCGCGTGGAATCGGAGCGCAAAGATACGAAATTATGCGCGAACGGCAATGCCTGCGGCACATAATTTTTCCGCACCCGTCCTTTTCCAACGCCGCGCGCATGCTCCGGCAGGCACGCACAAGCCCGGCAGACACACTCCCGCGGACACACCCGCCGGGAGCCCGCTATTCGGCCAGCCAGCCCTCGAGCGTCCGCACGGCCTCCTCACGCATCGCCTCGGGCAGCGTGGCGATCCGCGTGCGGTGGCTGCCGCCCGGCTGGATGAAGGCCTTCATGTTGCGCTTGTCGGGCGTCACGAGCCACGCAGCTCCGGGAGCCGTCCACGGATCGTCGCCGCCGTAGATCATGATCATGCGGGGATCGTTCTTCTTCAGGTAGCGTACGATCTTGCGGTAGAGCCGCTTCGAGAACTTCTCGCCACGCAGCTGCTCCGAGAGGAAGATGCGGCGCAGGTAGTCCTCCGTATCGACCGACGTGTAGGCACGGAAGGGCTCCGCATCGTAGGGATAGTAGCCCAACTCGCGGGCGGCCTGCACGAAGAAGGGTGCCTGGGCATTGCCCTCGGAGAAGTAGTCGGGTCCGGCGTTGGCCAGCAGACATTGGAGCACCTCTTCGTCCGGAGCGTCCGCGGCCGGAAGGACCGACACCTCCTGTCCCCACTGCCAGTAGGAGAAGCCGAACTCCAGCACGCAGTAGTCGAAGACCTCTTCGACGGGGATGCGGAACGTGTAGCCCTTCTGCCTGCAGAAGGCCTCGAATCCGGGCAGCAGCTCCGCCTTGCGGCGGAACGCCTCCGTCTGGAAGGCCTTGACGGCCGCACGCTCCCCGGCCGTGCCCACCTGCGCGAGGTAGGGGCCGAAACGCTTGTCCTCGCGGCTGTCGCACACCGGGCCGACATAGGGCACGTAAATATCCACGTCATCGGGGAAATAGGCGGCGTAGAGCATCGTCGTCGTACCGCCCTTGCTGATGCCCGAAGCGATCCACTTGCCCGGATAGAGCGTCTCGAAGAGCGTCTTGATCCGGTGCAGGTCGCAGGCCGAGTTCTCTGCCGTCAGGTACTTCCAGTCGAGCGGTTCGGGCGTCGAACGGTCGAAATAGCGATGCTCGACGAAGACGATGTTCGCGTCGAAAAGCTCCGAAAGTTCGTCGCGGTAACGCTCCGGCAGGGCGAAGCCTGCATCGTAACCCTGCGTAATGAGCACCGTCGGGCGGTCCCAGCCCACATGCATCACCAGAACACGCTGCTCGAAGCTCCCCTTGTCGGGATGGCGCCAGTCGAGGGGCTGCGTGAGCATCACCTCGTATTTTCCGGCAAACGGGCCGGCAGGCAGCGGTTTGGTCTCGCACACGCCGTCGAGCGCGGCGATGCGCCGTTCGATCTCGCCGTCGGGCGCCCCGAAGGCGAGGGTCAGCGACGCCACAAGGGCGAGGCTCAGCAGAGTCAATCGTTTCAGCATAGCGGATAAGGTCGTTGGTTGAACATACAAAGATAGAAAATTTTCGCCGTCCCGCAATACAAAACGGCCCGCAGGCGCGGATTAATGGTACAAAATCCGTATCTTTGCGTGCTTGTATCCGCCTCCGGGGAGGCGATTCCCGATACCATGATGAGAAAATATCCCATACTTCTGCTCGCCGCGCTGCTCTCGGCAGCCTGCGGCGGCACGGCGGCCCGGACCGGTCGCACGGCGGCGAAAGACACCGCTTCGACAGCCTCCGCCACGACGGCCGAGCCCGTCGAATACACCTACCGCGTCAAGGCGGTACACCCCCACTCGACCACAGCCTACACACAGGGGCTGCAGTACGCCGACGGATACCTCTGGGAGGGCACCGGGCAATACGGCGAATCGGTCGTCCGCCGCGTGGAGATCGAGACGGGCGAGGGCGAGGTGCTCTTCAGCCTGCCCCGCTCGGAGTTCGGCGAGGGCATCACGCTGCTCGACGGGCGCCTCTACCAGCTCACGTGGCAGTCGAACACGGCCCACGTCTACGACCTGGCCACGCGGCGCAAGATCCGCGACCACCGCTACGCGGGCGAGGGATGGGGGCTGACCACCGACGGCGAGAAGCTCTACATGTCCGACGGCACGGCCTCGATCCGCACGATCGACCCCGAGACGTTCCGCCGCGAACGCACCACGACGGTCACCTACAAGGGCGAACCGGTGCAGTTCCTCAACGAGCTGGAGTGGATCGAGGGAAAGATCTGGGCCAACGTCTACACCTCGGACCGGATCGCCATCATCGACCCCCGGACGGGAGTCGTCGAGGGCGTCGTGGACCTCTCGGGACTGCTGCCCGAGGAGGAGATCACCCCCTCGACGGACGTGCTCAACGGCATCGCCTACGACCCGGCGACCAAACGCATCTTCGTGACGGGCAAGAACTGGAGCAAACTTTTCGAAATCGAGATCATCCGAAAATGACGAACGACATACGCAACCTTCTCGCCGCGCGCATCCTGCTGCTCGACGGCGGTTTCGGCACGATGGTGCAGGGCTACGGCCTCGACGAGGCGGACTACCGCGGCGAGCGGTTCCGCGACTGGAACGTGCAGCTCAAGGGCTGCAACGACCTGCTGGCCCTGACGCGCCCCGACACGGTGCGCGAGATCCACGAAAAATACCTGCAGGCCGGGGCCGACATCATCACCACCGACTCGTTCAACGCCAACGCCGTCTCGCTGGCCGACTACGGGCTGGAGCCCTACGCCTGCGAGATCGCCCGCGCCGCAGCCTCCGTGGCCCGCGCCGCAGCCGACGCCTTCACGGCCCGCAACCCGCAGAAGCCGCGTTTCGTGGCCGGATCGATGGGCCCCACCAACCGCACGGCCTCGATGTCGGCCGACGTGGCCAACCCCGCCTCACGCGAGGTGACCTTCCGCCAGCTGGCCGACGCCTACCGCGAACAGGCCCGCGGCCTGCTCGACGGCGGGGCGGACATCCTGCTCATCGAGACCGTCTTCGACACGCTCAACGCCAAGGCTGCCCTGTGGGCCGTCGATGCGCTCTGCGCCGAGCGGGGATGCTCCGTGCCGATCATGGTCTCGGGCACGCTGGCCGACGCCAGCGGCCGCACGCTCTCGGGCCAGACCGTCGAGGCGTTCGCCGTCTCGGTGTCGCACGCCCGGCTGCTCTCCATCGGACTCAACTGCGCCTTCGGGGCCCGGCAGCTGCTCCCCTACCTCGAGCGGCTGGCCGCCGTGGCCGAAACGCGCATCTCGGCACACCCCAACGCCGGACTGCCGAACGTCATGGGCGGCTACGACGAGACCCCGGCGATGTTCGCCGAGGACGTGGGCGAATACATGCGCCGCGGACTGGTCAATATCGTGGGCGGCTGCTGCGGCACCACCCCGGCCCACATCTTCGAACTGTCGAAGATCGTCGGCAACTACGCCCCGCGTCCGCTCCCCGAGGCACGCCACGAGACCGTACTGAGCGGTCTGGAGCCGCTGCGGATCGTTCCTGAGGCCAACTTCATCAACATCGGCGAGCGCACGAACGTCGCCGGATCGGCCCGCTTCGCACGGCTCATCCGCGAAGGCAGCTACGAGGAGGCCCTCTCGGTGGCCCGCGCCCAGGTCGAGGCCGGGGCGCAGATCGTCGATGTCTGCATGGACGACGGACTGATCGACGGGCCGACGGCCATGCGCACGTTCCTCAACCTGATGGCCTCGGAACCCGAGATCGCCCGCGTGCCGACGATGATCGACTCGTCGAAGTGGGAGGTGCTCGAAGCCGGACTCGAGGTGACGCAGGGCAAGGCCGTCGTGAACTCCATCTCGCTCAAGGAGGGCGAAGCGGAGTTCCTGCGCCGGGCCGCCGCCATCCGGCGTTACGGTGCCGCCGCGGTGGTCATGCTCTTCGACGAGCGGGGGCAGGCCGACACCTTTGAGCGCAAGATCGAGGTGGCCGAGCGCGCCTACCGCCTGCTGACCGGGAACGGATTCCCGCCCGAGGAGATCATCTTCGACCCCAACGTGCTGGCCGTCGCCACGGGCATTCCCGAACACGACGGCTATGCCAAGGCATTTATCGACGCCACACGCTGGATCAAGGAGCACCTGCCCCACGCAAAGGTATCGGGCGGCGTCTCGAACCTCTCGTTCGCCTTCCGCGGCAACAACGCCGTACGCGAGGCGATGCACTCGGCATTCCTCTACCACGCCATACGCACCGGCATGGACATGGGCATCGTCAATCCGCAGATGCTGCGCGTCTACGACCAGATCGAACCCGAACTGCTCGAGCGGGTCGAAGACGTGCTCCTCTGCCGCCGGCCCGACGCCTCGGAGCGGCTCGCGGAATATGCCCATGCGATCCGCGAAGAGGCCGCGGCAGCCCCGGCGCAGGCCCCCGACGCCTGGCGCACGGGAACGCTCGCCGAGCGGATCGACCACGCGATGCTCAAGGGCATCGCCGACTGCATCGAGGAGGATGCCCTCGAGGGTTACCGCACGCTGGGCAGCCCGATGGAGGTGATCGACCGGCTGCTGATGCCCGCCATGGAGCGGGTGGGCAGGCTCTTCGGCGAGGGCCGAATGTTCCTGCCACAGGTGGTCAAGACGGCCCGCGTGATGAAGCGCGCCGTAGCGGCCCTGACGCCCTACATCGAGCAGGGCGCCGGACAGAGCGCCCACACGGCCGGCAAGGTGCTCATCGCCACGGTCAAGGGCGACGTGCACGACATCGGCAAGAACATCGTCTCGGTGGTGATGGCCTGCAACGGCTACGAGATCCGCGACCTGGGCGTAATGGTCGAACCGCAGCGCATCGTCGATGAAGCCGTGGCATGGGGCGCACAGTGCATCTGCCTGAGCGGGCTGATCACCCCGTCGCTCGACGAGATGATCCACGTCTGCGAGGAACTCGAACGCCGCCGGCTCCGCATCCCGGTCATCATCGGCGGGGCCACGACCTCGGAACTCCACACGGCGGTGAAGATCGCCCCGGTCTACTCGGGCGCCGTCGTCCACTCGCCCAACGCCAGCCGCAACGCGCAGATCCTCGCCCGGCTGCTCGGCCCCGACGGCGAGAGCTACACCGCCGAAGTCCGGGCCGCACAGGAGGAGCTCCGCCGGCAGTTTGAGAAAGAGGAGCTGTCGCGCCGCCTCATTCCGATCGTCGAGGTCCGCAAGGCCCGCAAGGGGGCGCCGCACCACACGCCCGTCGTACCGCTGCACCCGGGACGGATGGTCTTCCCCGACTTCGACGTGGCCGACGTCGAACCCTACATCGACTGGAACTTCTTCTTCCCGGCCTGGGGACTCAAGGGACGCTATCCCGACATCCTCGACCACCCCGAACGGGGTGCCGAGGCCCGCAAACTCTTCGACGACGCACAGGCGATGCTGGCCCGCATCCGCGACGGGCGGCTGCTGACGCTGCAGGCCGCCGTCGGCATCTTCCCGGCCCGCTCGGAGGGCGACGACATCTGGGTGGCCGACTCGCGGGGACGCGAACGGCGCTTCGCGATGCTCCGCAACCAGACGCGCGGCGAGGAGAACCGCTCGCTGGCCGACTTCATCGCTCCGGCCGGAGACTGGATCGGATGCTTCGCCGTCACGGCCGGCATCGGGCTCCGGGAGCTGGAGGAGCGCTTCCGCTCGGAGGGCGACGACTACTCGGCCATCATGGCCAAGCTGCTCGCCGACCGCCTCACGGAGGCCTTCGCCGAGGTGGTGCACTCCTTCGTGCGGCGGCAGATGTGGGGCTACGAGCAGGGCGAGCCGCCCGCACCGGCGGCCGTCATCCGCGGCGACTACCGCGGACGCCGCATGGCCTTCGGCTACCCGGCATCGCCCGACCACTCGCTCAAGCGCGAAGCATTCGACCTGCTGGCCGCCGAGATCACCACGGGCATGCGCCTGACCGAAAACTGGATGATCGACCCGGGCGAGGCGCTCTGCGGACTGATGTTCGCCGACGCCGAATACTTCAGCGTCGGGAAGATCGACACCAAACAGCTGCTCGACTACGCCCGGCGCCGGGGCATGGAGGTCGAACAGGTGAAGAAACTCATACCGAACAACATCTGAGAACAACGAAGCCCCTCCCGGAGGCAGCCGCCGCCCGGAGGGTATGCTGCAGAAGAAGAGAAAAACGGCACATGAACGTCGTAGACATAATCAACGAAGCGATCGCATCGAAACGCACGCGGTTCGCCTTCGAGCTGCTGCCCCCGCTCAAAGGCGACGGCATGCAGAAGATCTTCGCGGCCATCGATCCGCTGATGCCCTTCGATCCGGCCTACATCAACATCACCTTCCACCGCGAGGGCATCAAGGAGACCGAGCGGCCCGACGGCGGCATCGAGTGGCACGTCGTGCGGCGGCGCCCCGGCACGGTGGGCATATCGGCCGCCATCCAGCACCGCTACGGGGTCGAGGTGGTCCCCCACCTGATCTGCGGCGGGCTGTCGAAGTACGACATCGAGGACACGCTCATCGACATGGACTTCCTCGGCCTGCACAACGTCCTGGCGCTGCGCGGCGACAAGTCGCAGAACGAGCGCCGCTTCATGCCCCACCCCCAGGGACACGCCCACGCCGTGGACCTCGTGCGGCAGATCGCCGCGATGAACCGCGGGGAGTTCGTGGACGGCGAGGTCGAGGAGTGCCACCACTCGAAGTTCTCGATCGGCGTGGCAGGCTACCCCGAGGTGCATTTCGAGGCCCGCGACATCACCACCGACATCCTCCACCTCAAGGAGAAGATCGACGCCGGGGCCGAATATGTCGTCACGCAGATGTTCTTCGACAACCGCAAGTACTTCGACTTCGTGCGCCGCTGCCGCGAGGCCGGCATCCGCGTGCCGATCATCCCGGGCATCAAGCCCATCTCGACGCTCCGCCACCTCGAGGTGCTGCCCGAGACCTTCGGCGTGGAGCTGCCCGGGGAGCTGGTCCGCGAAGCCAGGGCCCATCCGGACAACGTCCGCGAGGTGGGCATCGAGTGGACCGTGGCCCAGAGCCGCGAGCTGATGGCCGCCGGGGTCCCCGTACTCCATTATTATACGATGAGCCGCACGAACAACATCCAGCAGATCGTCCGTACGCTCTTCTGACAAACAAAAAACGAACTTATGACTCCCATCGAATTCCGCCGCCACCTGCACGCGCATCCCGAACTCTCGTTCCGGGAGCACGATACGGCGGCCTTCATCGCCCGGCAGCTCGACGAACTGGGCATCGCACACCGCCCCGTAGCGGGAACCGGCGTGCTGGCCACGATCCCGGGCCGCAGGGCGCAGGGCGCCGAGCGCCGGGCCGTCGTCCTGCGCGCCGACATCGACGCCCTGCCCGTCACCGAACAGACCGGGCTCGGATACACCTCGCAGAATGCCGGCGTCATGCACGCCTGCGGCCACGACGTCCACGCCGCAGTGCTCTTCGGCGCACTTGCCCGCCTGGCGGAGAACCCCGACTTCGGCGGCACGGTCATCGGACTTTTCCAGCCCGGTGAGGAGTGCAACCCCGGCGGCGCCTCGCTCGTCCTGGCAGAGAAGCCCTTCGAAGGCTATGACGTCGCCGCCGTGATCGGCGAACACGTCGAGCCCCAGCTCGAGGTCGGCACGCTCGGTTTCCGCGCCGGGCAGTACATGGCCGCCAGCGACGAACTGCGCTTCCGCCTCCACGGCACGGGCGGCCACGGCGCCATGCGCGCCCAGCTCAAGGATCCCGTAGCAGCCGGAGCCGAGCTGCTCACGCGCCTGATCGCCCTCAACGGCGAGGAGTGCGTGCTGTCGATCGGCCGCGTGGAGGCCGCCGGCGCCACGAACATCGTACCCGACGAGGTCTGCATGGAGGGCACGCTCCGCACCTTCGACGAACGCCAGCGGGAGATCATCCACCGCCGCATCGGCATCATCGCCGCCGACATCGACGCCCGCCACGGCATCCGCACCGAAGTGGCCGTCAGCCGCGGCTACCCGTGCGTGGTGAACGACGAGATCCTCGTCAAGCGGGCCGCGGCCCTGGCCAAGACGCTCGGCCTGAAGGTCGAGATGCTGCCCCTGCGCACGACGGCCGAGGATTTCGGATTCTACTGCAAGATCTATCCGTCGCTGTTCTACCGCCTCGGCGTGGGCTCGGCCGCCGGCCGGACCCACACGGCAACCTTCGCTCCCGACGAACGGGCCATCGATACGGGCATCGATTTCATGAGCCGCCTCGCGCTGCAAATACTCAACAAGCTATGAAAAAGCAAACCAGACAACGCGCTCCGCGGAGCGCAAAGACGACCGACCGGGCATCGATCATCCTGAACCTCTTCCGCGAGTTCCCCAACAACAAGTTCTCGCTCAAGCAACTCGCCTCGGTCTCGGGCGGCGCCTCGAAGGAGGGGCGGCGCGAGACGCTCGAGATCCTCGGACGGCTCTTCGAGCAGGGGGTCGTCGAGGAGTGCTCGCGCGAGAAATACCGCCTCACGCAAAAACACCTGCCCCACTACGAGGGCGTGGCCGACATGACCTCGTCGGGCGCCGTCTACGTACGCGTCGAGGGGCTGGAGAAGGACATCTTCGTCAATCAGCGCGCAACGGCCAACGCCCTCGACGGCGATCGTGTGGAGGTCGTGGTCACGCATCGCGGACGCGACGGACGCATGGAGGGCGAGGTAACCCGCATCGTCGAGCGCAACCGCCGGACCTATGTGGGTGTGGCGGAGGTCGGTGCCCACCAGATCTTCGTCAAGGCCGACTCACGCCGCATGCCGATGGACATCTACCTTTCGAAACGCACCTGTCCCGAGGTACGCGACGGCGAGAAGGTCGTGGTGCGCATCGTGGACTGGCAGCCCGGGAGCAAGAGCCCCGCGGGCGAACTGGTCGAACGGCTGGGCATGGCGGGCAACAACGACACGGAGATGCACGCCATCCTGGCCGAATACGAACTCCCTTACCGCTTCGAGCCCGAAGTCGAGCAGGCCGCCGCAGCGATCGACGCCCGCATCACGGCCAAGGAGATCGCCTCGCGCCGCGACTTCCGCGACACGACGACCTTCACGGTGGACCCGGCCGACGCCAAGGACTTCGACGACGCCCTCTCGGTGCGCAAGGTCAGCGACGGCGTCTGGGAGGTGGGTGTGCACATCGCCGACGTAACGCACTATGTCCGCCCCCACTCGACAATCGACGACGAGGCCGTCGAGCGCGGCACGTCGGTCTATCTGGTGGACCGCACGGTGCCGATGCTTCCCGAACGCCTCTCGAACGAGCTCTGCTCGCTGCGCCCCAACGAGACGAGTCTCTGTTTCTCGGCGGTCTTCACGCTCAACGAGAACCTGGAGATCCTCGACGAGTGGTTCGGCCGCACGGTGATCCACTCCGACCGCCGCTTCACCTATGCCGAAGCGCAGGAGGTGATCGAGACCGGCCGCGGCGACTTCGCCGAGGAGATCCTGACACTCAACCGTCTGGCCCAAGAGCTGCGCCGGCAGCGCTTCCGCAACGGCGCCATTTCGTTCGACCGCGAGGAGGTGAAGTTCCGCCTCGACGAGAACGGCAAGCCGCTGGGCGTCTACTTCAAGGAGCAGAAGGAATCGAACCAGATGATCGAGGAGTTCATGCTGCTGGCCAACCGCCGCGTCGCGGAGTTCTGCGCCCACCGCCGCAACGAGAAGGGACGCGCCGTGCCGCGCACGATGGTCTTCCGCGTGCACGACTCGCCGAGCGAGGAGAAGCTCGACCGCTTCCGGCAGTTCATCCTGCGCTTCGGCCACGTCTTCAAGGCCACGAAGGGCCGCGCCGTAGCCAAGGAACTCAACAAGCTCTTCGCGAAGATCAAGGGCTCGACCGAGGAGAACGCCGTCTCGACGATGGCCGTGCGGTCGATGGCCAAAGCCTTCTACACGACCGACAACATCGGCCACTACGGCCTCGCCTTCCCCTACTACACGCACTTCACCTCGCCCATCCGCCGCTATCCGGACATGATGGTCCACCGCCTGCTGGCCCACTACCTCGACGGAGGCAAGTCGCTGCCCAAGGAGGAGATCGAGGCGCTGTGCGAGCGCGCCTCGGAGCGTGAGGTCATCGCCGCCGAGGCCGAGCGCGCCTCGATCAAATACAAGATGGTCGAGTTCATGAAGGAGCACCTCGGCGAGGAGTTCGACGGTCACATCTCGGGACTCACGGAGTGGGGCGTCTACGTCGAGCTCGAAGAGACCCACATCGAGGGCATGGCCTTCCTGCGCGACATCGAGGGCGACTTCTTCGCCTTCGACGAGGCGAACTACGAGATCATCGGACGCTCGACGGGCCGGCGCATGACGCTGGGCGATCCCGTGCGGATCCGCGTCAAGCGCGCCGACCTCCAGAAGCGGCAGCTCGACTTCGAACTGCTGCTGCCCGGAATGCCGGCGCGCCACCGCAGCGGCGACCCCGACTTCCACGGATCACGCGGCGGCCACACGGCCAACGGAGGCAGCTCCGGATCACGCAGCAAGAGTCCCGAGGTGCGCCACTCGTCGCACCGCCGGGGCCGGTAAGCCGCCGGAGCAAAACGCATCCGTCCCGGCTTGAAAGAGATACTTCCGCATTCTCCTGACGGGCACAATACCGTCCGACACCCCGAAAAAAGATCCCCGCAGGTAATCCTGCGGGGATCTTCTGTATGCAACGGCCGACGCGGTACCTCACGCCTCGTCGGCAAGCGCCTGCTGGTACTCGGCCCACATCTCTTCGATGCCCCGACCGAAGATCGACTGCATCGCCGCATCGAAACTCCACGGATCGAGGTCACGGACCGTCACGTGGAACTTGCGCAGCGCATCGGGATCCTTCGTCGTGAGCCACTGCAGGAAGAAGCCCGTCGTCTTGTATCCGTCGAGCCAATGGCCGCCCGGCTTGCGCAGGGCCGCGATGTCGAAGAGCCCCGCCTCGGCGCGCACGGCATCGGCAAGGCCCTCGATGCAGGCCCAGAACTCGCGGTTCGTCCCGTAGCTGCCGATACCCTTCGGCTCGAACTGGTAGGCGTGCACCAGTTCGTGGAACAGGACGCCGCGCGTCTCGTAATCGAGCTTATACATCGACTCGCCGGCCGACCGCTCGATGTGCCGCGTACTATAGACAATGGCCGTCTCGGCCGGAGTGCCCGACTTGGCGGAAACGCCCTCGTAATCCTTCAACGTATAGTCGATCCGCCCAACGGTGTTCATCGTATCGGCAGCCGAATAGAAGAGGATCTCAGCCACCTTCCGCGTGTGGTAGCGGACATAGGACTCGGGATCCTGCACCAGGCGCCGGTAGATGGCAGCACCTTCGGTATCGGGGTCGAGCACTTCGAAATGGATCTCCGGATAGACGAATCCCCGCCACTGTTGTTCAAGGTTCTGTGCCGAGAAACGCACGTCGCCCACGGCAACCGTATCGGCCCCCGTGCGGGGCAGGAACTCCAATCTGTAGCAGGCATAGGCATCCGGTGAGGAGATTTCGCCCGAGATCTCCTGGAAGCGCGAGCAGAACGAACAGTCGTCACACCGGTCGAGCTCGGTCCATTTGCGACCGTCGTGCGAACCGCTCAGGATCCAGCCGGCAGGATCGCAGTCGGGATCCGCACCCGAAGAGTAGACGCTATAATTGACCATCGGAGCAGTGAATCCGTCGAAAAGGACGGCGGCCCCGGAAGCCGGAAAACGAGCTTCGGTCGAAGGATCGGCATCACACAGCGCCGCCATGTTGCGCGGCAGGTCGGGCTGTGCACACCCGCAAAGAAGCAGGGCCAAAAGAGCAGAAAGTGTGTGTCTTTTCATGTTTCAGGGGTTAATTGGATTCTGATTCTCAACGATACTCCACGGACACCGGAAGCGACGGGGGCAGCGCATCAGCCGAGACGGCCCGGCGGCGGTTCGGGCGGCTGCTCATGACGAAGTGCAGGTGCACGCCGTCACGGATATCCGCATAGGTCAGGTAGGACTTGTCCCACTCCCGGCCATCGACGTAGAGCTTGCGCACGTAGACATTCTCGGGCGACCAGTTCTCGGTCGTCACCCGGATCGTCCCGCCGTTCGAGAGGCGCACCTCGACCCCCTCGACCGTCGGCGAGCCGATGTTGTAGATGTTGCTCGACGGGGCCGTCGGATAGAATCCCATCGTGTTGAAGAGGTACCAGGCCGACATCTGCCCGCAGTCGTCGTTGCCGCTCAGCGAACCGGGCTCGTTGCCGTAGAACGAATCCGAAACCCGGCGGATCCAGCGCTGGCACTCCCACGGACGCCCGAGGTAGTTGTAGAGGTAGATCACATGGTGGCAGGGTTCGTTGCCGTGCCAGTAGGCGCCGATCCGTCCCTGAATGTCGTGCGCCCCCGGAATGTCGTCGGGCAGCTCGGTGACGAAGAGCGAGTCGAGCCGCTGCCCGTAGAGCTCGCGGCCCACACGCTCGATGTGGTCCGCAACGTTGTGGGGCACATACCATGAGTACTGCAGGGTGAAACCTTCGGTGATGTCGCCCCAGCCGTGCACCGACCCCGGACCCTGGTAGGCTACCGGGGCAAAGGGCGTCCGCCAGCGGCCTTCGCTGTCGCGGCCCCGCATGAACTTCGTTTCGGGATCGATCAGGTTGCGGTACGACAGCGAACGGCGCAGGAAGAAGTCGTAATCCTCCTCCTTGCCCAGGGCGCGGGCCGCCTGGGCGATGCAATAGTCGTCGTAAGCATATTCGAGGGTCTTCGAGACCGACTCGCGCTCCTTGTCGAAGGGCACCCATCCCAGGGACGTATATTCGGGCAGACAGTCGTAGTGAGGATTGGTCGCCGTGCGCTTCATGGCCTCGAAGGCTCGTTCATAATCGAAGCCGGGGAGCTGCTTGACGATCATGTCGGCGAGGACCGACACGGCGTGGTAGCCGATCATGCACCACGTCTCGTTGCCGTAGAACGACCAGATCGGCAGCATGTGCTCGACACTGCGGTCATAGTGGCGGAGCATCGAGTTGGCGATGTCGGCGCTCATGTCCTGACGGATGAGGTTCAGCAGCGGGTGGTAGGCCCGGTAGGTATCCCACAGCGAGAAGGTGGTGTAATTGGTGAAACCCTCGGCCCGGCCGATGCTCTTGTCGTGCTCGAGGAAACGGCCGTCGGCATCCTGGAAGAGGAACGGCGAGAGGAAACAGCGGTAGGCCGACGTATAGAAGGTCTCCTTCGTACGGGCCGGGCCCTCAACCGTGAAACGCGAAAGCTCCGTCTCCCAGAGCTCCTCGCCGCGGCGGCGGATCTCGTCGAACGAAAGACCGTCCGTCTCGCGGAGATTGCCCCGCGCTCCGTCGGGATCGACCGACGAGATGGCCACACGGACGGTCACCTGCTCCTCCTCGCGGGTGGCGAAGCGGACCCAGAATTTCAAATCCTCGCCCCAGGCCTCGCGGTCGCTGCGGAAGCGCGACGTGTCGTAGCAGACGCGTTTGCCGCCCTGCATGATGCCGAAATCGGAGATCGGCACCGAGAACTCGGCCGTGAAATAGACGTGTCGCTCGGGACCCCAGCCCTGCACCAACTTGTAGCCGGAGAGCGTGTGGTCGTCCTCGAGGCGGAGGTTGGCCCAACGGCACTTCCACCACAGCGTGTGGTCCATGTCGAGCAGGATGAAGGCGTCATCGGACTCGGGATAGGTGAAGCGGAACATCCCGCTGCGAGCCGACGCGGTCATCTCGGCCTTAACGCCGTAGTCGAGCAGATCGACGGCATAGTAGTTCGGCGAGCACCACTCGCGGTCGTGGCTGTAGCGCGAGCGGTAACCTCCGTCGGGCTCCTCGTGCGTGCCCGGCTCGAGGTGGATCTCACCCACCCCCGGCATGAAGAGAAAGTCCCCGAGGTCGGGGATTCCCGTACCACTCAGATGGTTGAGCGAAAAGCCGAGCAGCGTCGGACGGTTGTACTTGTATCCGGCCGCGGCATCGTAGAAGTCGCGGTCCGTATCGGGGCTCAGCTGGACGCCGCCGAACGGCACCTGGGCTCCGGGATAGACGTTGCCGTAGCCGTCGGTCCCGACCAGCGGGCGGACGTAGTCGATGCGGCGCAACGTGTCGGCCGCCTCGCCTCCCGCAGCGGAAGCAGGAGCCGCGGCAAGGGCCGCCGACATTCCGAAAAGGGCGGCACAGCACGCCGCATGTCTCAGAATCAGGATATTCATCTTGTCTATCGGGTTAAAGTTCGCGACTCAGGGAATAGGGACGCTCGTCGCCCGTAAAGCGGCGGCGCTTGTCGGGTGTCGGGCGCATGTCGAACTCGAGCACCCCGCCCCTGCACAGATCCGAATAGGTCAGGTAGGCCTTCGTCCAGGGCTTGCCGTTGAGCCGTACGCCATGGACATAGCGGTTCTTCGAGCTGACCTTCGGGGCCCTGATCTCGAGGTAGCGGCCCTCGCCGACACGGACCTTCATGTAGGGGAAGTAGGGGGCTCCGAGCACATACTGGTCCGAACCCGGGCAGACGGGATAGAATCCCATGGCCGTGAAGATGTACCAGGCCGACATCTGCCCGCAGTCGTCGTTGCCGCACAACCCGTCGATCACCGGCCGGTACATCCGGTCCATGATCTCGCGCACCCAGTACTGCGTCTTCCACGGCTGCGAGGTCCACATGTAGAGATACGGGACGTGGTGGCTCGGCTCGTTGCCGTGGACATACATGCCCAACAGCCCTTCGCGGGTCACATCCTCGGTCTGTGCGAAATAACGGTCGGGCAGATACTCGGTGAAGAGGCTGTCGAGCCGCGCCACGAACTGCCGGTCGCCGCCCATCAGTCCGATCAGCCCGTCGGGATCGTGCGGCACATACATCGAGTAGTTCCACGAATTGCCCTCGATGAAGCCCTGCCCGTGGGTGTCATAGAGGTTGGGATCGGGTTTCCACGAGCCGTCACTCATCCTTCCGCGCGCGAACCCCGTCTCGGGATCGAAGACATTGCGGTAGTTCAGCGCCCGCTGCCGGTACTCTTCGGCCAGAGCCGTATCGCCCGCCTTGCGGGCCGCATCGTAGATCACCCAGTCGTCGTAGGCATATTCGAGCGTCATCGACGACCCGGTCGATTTGACGTCATAGGGGACATACCCCAGGCGCTTGTAGACGCCCGTGGCATCGTAGTAGTCGCAGTTGGCACTGTGGACCATCGCCTCGAGGGCCGTCCGACGGTCGATGCCGATCCCCTTGTCGAGGGCGTCGCCCACGACCGAGACGCCGTGGTAGCCGATCATGCACCAGTTCTCGTTGGCCATGTGCGACCAGACGGGCAGGATGTGGTGTACGCTCTGGCGGTAGTGGTCGAGCATCGAGGCGACGATGTCGCGGCTCCGCTCGGGACAGATCAGGTTGAAGAGCGGATGCAGGGCCCGGTAAGTGTCCCACACCGAGAAGATCGTATAGTTCGTGCGTCCCTCCTCCGCCTCGTGGATCTCGTGGTCGAGGCCGCGGTAACGTCCGTCCACATCCTGATAGACCGACGGGTTGATCATCGTGTGGTAAAGCGACGTGTAGAGCATCCGGAGCGCACCCTCGTCACCCTCGGCTTCGATAAGGGCCATCTCGTCGCTCCATCGGCCGCGCGCCTCGGCAACCAGTTCGTCGAATGTCCGGCCGGCCGTCTCGGCCTCGAGGTTGGCCCGTGCGCCCTGCGTCCCGACAGCCGACAGGGCCACCCGGACCTCCAGCGGCGCGGGATCGTCGCCGAAGTCGAAGTGCATGACGATGCCGCACCCGCCGATCTCGGGGAAGTTGTGCGACGTGTCGAACTTGCCCCAGCCGCCCCGGTAGTCGAGCGGGGCCTTGTCCACGGCGCCGTAGTTGCGGATCGGCCGCGAGAAGCTCATGGCAAAATAGGTATAGTTGGTCCGGGCCCAGCCGCTGGTGATGCGGTAGCCCGTGACGAGCGTGTCGTTCTCGACACGTACCTGCGCCCAACGCACCTTGCCCTCGTAGTTGTAGATGCCGTGCGTAAGGTCGAGGATCAGGTGCTGCTCCCGCCCCTCGGGATAGGTATAGCGGTGTACGCCGACCCGTTCGGTGGCCGTAAGCTGGGCGCGGATGCCGTAGTCGTCGAGCATCACCTCGTAGTAGCCGGCACAGGCCCGCTCCCGGTCGTGCGAAAAGCGCGAGCGGTATCCCGTTTCGGGATTTTCAGCCGTGCCGCGGTCGAGCTGCACCTCGCCGACGGTCGGCATCAGCAGGATGTCGCCCAGGTCGGAGTGGCCCGTGCCGCTGAGGTGCGTGTGCGAAAAACCGACAATCGTCGGATCGTCGTACTGGTACCCGGCACAATAGCGGTAGGTGTCGGGGACATAGGCCCCGTCGATGTTGTGGGGCACCATCTCCGTATCGGGGCTCAGCTGCACGATACCGTGCGGCACACACGCCCCGGGAAAGACATGTCCCATGCTCCGGGTCCCGATGAAGGGATCGACGTAATCAACGGCCGCACGCTCCTGGGCGCGGATCCCGGTTGCAGAGGCCGCCAGCATGGCGGCGGTGAAAAGGATTCGGGTAATCATCATATCGGATCAGAAGAAAAAAGGGTGCGCCGTTCCGCAGAGCGGCGCACCCGGAGAACATACCAACTAACCTTCGCGCACCTTGATCCAGTAGGGATATTCTGGATCGGGGCTGACGAGATAGAAATAGGGTTTGTCATCGTAGGACATGCCTTCGGACTTGTAGACGTGGAACCCGCGCTCGTTGAAAAGCAGTTTTTCGATCGGGGCCGTCAGCTTGCGGGCATCGTCAAGCGAGATGTCGTTGCCGTCGGCATCGTAGAATCCGCCCGAAGCCTCGCCGAGGGTGAAGATCATGCGGTCGTCCTCGACCTTGTAGGAGGTGATGGGCAACGAAACTCCGATCTCTTCAACACTGTCGCCGGCTGTGTTGGATTTCCAGGACTTGATGTAAATCCGTTCACCCTTGCTTACCGGATAGATTTCCAGGCTGTTGATACCCAGCGGCCATCCGTTCGACATGCTCTTTTCCGGGCGGAAGATGTAGCTGTCGGTTCCAGTCATTCCCGCAATGTTGTCCGACGAGGTCGGCAGGCAGAACTGCGTATGAGAGAGGAAGATCTTCTTACCGGCTTCGTACTTGTTGACCGGATAGGTGTAGAAGTAATCCAGCGGGTGTCCTTCAGCAGTCAGCGGAGTACGAATCGTGCAGTCCAGACCGGTGACCATCGGCTGCGGGCTACCGCCCTCCGACCATGTGAGGCCGTTGTAGGTCACATCGCCGACCTCGATCGGGGTCTTGAACCGGATGACGCCCGTTTCCGTGGCACTGACTTCCACCGTGGCATACTGTGCGCGGTTCATAGCCATGTCCTTGTAGTTGCCGTCGGCATAGACCTGCTCCGTATCGGTGATCCAGATCAGATCGGCCGTACCGGCATCAGCGTTGAGCGTATAGTGGAGTCGGAAGTAGCGGTTATCGTTGTCGAAGAAGGTGCCGTAGCGCGGCATGCCCTTTGCAACGAGTTCCGGCATGAAGTTCTCGTCAGGCACCTCACCGCCCGGCTCCTGAATCATTCCCTGACGGACCTTGACCCAAAGGTTCGATGTGGCGCTGATCAGATACCAGGCATTGCCGGCATCATCCTGCTCCGTGACAATGTAGAGACCGTCGGTATGGAAGTAGAAATCGCTGAAAGGTTTCAGGTTTTCGCCCATCTGTTCGAGCGTGTAGTGTGCAAATTCCGATCCGGTTGCGATTTTCAGGAAGTCGCCGCGCGTGCTGGCGTAGAAGCGGATCCAGTCGCCATCATAATCGTATCGGGCCGTCTTGGGATTGTCCGTATAGTCATTGACAAATAGGTAGTTGCCCGAAGCGTCGCTGCCGCCCTCCTCGGAGTAGACTTCCACGCGCAGCGGAATGTCGTCCGCATAGGGATAGAAGAGGATGCTGCGGAAGTCATCCACGGCAAGCACCTCCCACAGCGTGGGGTGAGCCGCACCGGTCTCCGTGCGTCCGCCGAGGTTGTATTGCTTGGTGTTCGTGGAGACGAATCCGCCGTTTGCCTCGATCGGTTCGTCGAGCTTCGTGTCGGCGACATTCAGCGCGACACTCCGGTCTGCAATGCGGTAGGAGAGCGACTCGAACGAACTTCCGTTGATCGAGACGGGGGCCCATGTCAGGGTGTACTCCGATTCGGAGGTCTCGATTTCGACCGTTCCGCGTTCATGCTTGGCATCGGAGGTCGTAGCGTCGATCCACGTGAATTCGATGCTCTTCGTGGCACGTTCGAGAGCGTAGCGGGCTACGAAGCGTCCGTTGGCGTCACGAACGATGGCCTTCATGGCGTCGGCGCCGGAGAGGGCTGTCCAGACGAGTTTCTCGCCCAATTGGAGCACATCCCCCGACGTGGCCTTGCGCAACACGAACGAAGTTCCGGATTCAGCACCGACACACGTCACCGTATTGTCGTCATAGGATTCGACGATCAGCCGCCGCTCACGGTAGGCCGGGTCGATGATCGCATCGTTGAGCATCGTGGCGCCGTCGAACTTGATCGAGGCGATGCCACCCTCGTCGAGTCCCGAGACGGTGAAGAGAGCCAGGGCCTGCTCGTTCTCCGATACGGGCGAGTCGGAGGTGACCGAACCGTCGGACAGGAAGTTGAAGAGGATCGTGTAGCTCAACCCTTCGGCCGGAGCATACTCGGTCACCCAGTTGTATTCGAGATCGCTTTCATAGGTCAGCATCTCCTTGACGGCCTTCGATTCGGCTGTTTCGCCGGCCGACGTACCGTCCTCCTTGGTCTGCGACTCCAATCCATCGAGCGAAGCCTCGTCGCGGCAACCCGCAGCGAACGCGATCGTCAGGAGCGTCGTCAGCAATATCGTGATTCGTTTCATGGTGAAGTGTCGGATTATTTAGAGTTTGTAATTCGGGTCATCCTCCTGATAGTTTTTGGTATCGGCCTTGTATTCGGCCCAGAGGGTCTGCTCGTCGGCATCCTCTCCGAGGGCATACTTGAGGGCTGCCTCCCAGCTCCAGGGATTGATCGTCCGCATCGAAGCGTTGATGTTGCGGACGGCATCGGGATCCTTCGTACGCGTCAGCCAGTAGCAGAAGAAGCCCGTCGTCTGGTAACCGGACATCAGACCTCCGTTGACGTTACGCGTCGAGTAGTCGTGGTATCCGGCGATCGTGCGCACGGCGTCGGCCAGGCCTTCGATGGCCGCCCAGGAGACATTCCCTTCGTTGTAAGCAGGGATGCCCTGGGGTTCAAGCTGGAAGCCGTGGACCATTTCGTGGAACAGTACGCCGCGCGTTTCGAGATTGAGTTTGAGCAGCGACTCGTTGGCCGACTTCTGAATCCAGTCGGTCGAGTAGTGGATGTTGATCTTCGGCGAGGAACCACCCTTGTAGGATACCTGGTCGGGCATCGGGTCGAGATAGTACTCGATGTCGGTGATCGGATAGCGCTCGTCCTGATCGTTGAAATAGAGGAAGGTGCAGATCTCGCGGGCGTGCCATTTCAGATAGGCCTGCTTGTCCTGTACGAGTACGTCGTAAAGTTGCGACCCGTCGTCCTCGGCCGTATCGATGAAAGTGATCGTCGGATATTCGAAGTTCTGCCAGTCGGCATAGGGGTCTTCGGTGTGGAAGAGGATGTCGGAAAGCGTCACGCGGTCGCCGCCGTTGCCGTGAAAGACGAACTTGTACTGCGTGTAGTTGGCCGGGGCCTCCAAATAGTAGATGTGGTTCTGGAAGCGGGCGATGAATTTCTCATTCGAGCGGCTATCCACCTCGATCCACGAGGTTCCGTCGTTGGATCCGGAGACGCTCCACGATGCGGGGTCGTAGAGGGCTTCGACGGTTCCGAACGACTCGTCCTGATGGATCTCGCCCGACGAAACCAGCGTATAGGCGACAATCTCCCCTGCGTTGCAGGGAACGATGACCTCGACGGTGTTGTCGTCGCCGGTTTCGGCCGAGAAGTAGGTCGTCAAATCGCTGTCCGTGAGGGACGAAGCCTCGGAGGAGGCTGTAGCTCCGATGCCGCCGATCTCCACACTGCCGCCCGGCAGAGGCAGGAAATGGGGTTTTTCATCGGCGCAGGCGCTGCCGAGCATGGCGGCAACGAGCAGATATATGAACTTTTTCATGACTGATAACGTGTTTGTCGATTAGTATCCGTAGTTCTGGTCGCTCTCCGAGATGCCCGAGTTGGCGTCGATTTCGGCCTGCGGAATGGGAAGCGTCAACCGGTAGTCGTCGCCGGTGATGCTCTTGCCCTCGCGCGACATCGTCAGGTTCAGACGCCGGGCATCAAACATCCGGTGTCCTTCCCATACCAGTTCGAGACGGCGCTCCTTGGCGATCTCGGTCATGAAGGCCGATTGCGACGGATAGTCCTGCGAGGTGTACTCCTCATGACGCTGGGCGCGCAGTTCGTTGAGCAGGCGGTTTGCCTCCGTCATGTCGGGATTCTCTCGGCGGGCCAGGGCCTCGGCGGCAATAAGCTGCATCTCCTCGGCGCGGAACATCTTTTCATCCACACGCCCGATGTCCGAAGCGTCGCCGAACCATTTTTTCACCATCCAGACGGGGGATCCGGCGCGGTCACGTCCATATTCGAGGAAGACCGAAGCTCGGATGTCGGTCTCGGCATACTGTTCCCGCAGGTCACTGCTCGGACGGAAGATGCTCGAATAATCTCCGCCAACGAAGAGCGTGCCGATGGTTGCCGAGCCAGCCGGCCGGGAGAGCTGGAAGATCACACCTGCATTCGACTTGTCGAGCCAGACGTTCTGGACCTCGTCCTTCTTGGCGATGGGAACTGCCCGCAGGGCATTGGTCGCGTAGATGTAGGCTTGCGAGTAGAGCCCGTGGTAGAGAGCGACGCGGGCGCGGAGTGCATCGACGGTCGCCCGTGAAATGTAGGCCGTGGAGTTCGAGGCGGTGAGATCGGCCGAGAGGTCGGGAGCCTCGACGGAGAGCATCTCGTAGGCACGGTTCAGGTCGGTCATGATCTGCTCGTAGCAGTCGCCCACGGGTTCGCGGGAAGGATTTCCCACGACGTGGTAATGGCTGACATAAGGGATTCCCTTGGCCTCATCGTCCATGAAGTCGGAGAAGAAGCACAACAATTCGAAGTGCGCGTAGGCGCGGAAGAAGTAGGCGGTTCCGAACGACTCCTGGAGCGAGGCCTCTTCGGATTCGTTGGCCGGTTCGACCTCAGGACCGTAATAGAGAACACGGTTTGCCTGATTGATGATTCCGTAATAGTGGCTCCAAATGCCGCTGACGTCGCCCGATGTGGCGGTGTAGACCCAGTTTGTCAGGTCGGTTCCGGCACCGCCCGAGTCGCCGCCCTGCACACAGTCGTCGGCGATGTATTCGGTGATGGCAAGTTTCGACCGCAGGCTGACCTTTCCGTAGATGCCCACGACGGCCTTGTGGACGTTCTCCACCGTTCCGAACGCCTTTTCGGGACCGACCATGTCGGTAGGCTCGAGATCCGTGTAGTCGCACGAAGCGAGAGCCACGGCGGCGGAGAGCATCGTTGCGAGAATGGTTTTGTATCGTTTCATTGTCGGATTCGTTGATTAGGTTAGAAATTCATGTCCAGACCGAACGTGATGGTTCTGGGTTTCGGATAGGCCATGATGTCATAGCCGCCATTGACCTCGGGGTCGGCACCCCGGTATCCGGTCCAGGTGTAGAGGTTCTCGCCCTGCGCATAGATTGTCAGGTTACGGATGAAGCGCGTCTTGCGCATCCAGGTTTCGGGCAGGGTCCACGAGAGACGCAGCGTCTTCAGACGCAGGTAGGAGGCATCCTCAAGGAACTGCGAGGCCATGGGCGACGGCTGAATGCCGTCGCGGAAAGCCGGAACGTTCGTCACATCGCCCTCCTTCATCCACATGTTGAGCATGTAGGTGGGTTTGTTGCCGTTGAACTTATGGTTGTCCAGGTACCAGCGCGAGCAGTTCATCACCGTGTAGTCGTAGGCATAGGTAAACTGGGCATCGAGCTGCAGCCCCTTGTAACGCAGGCGCGTCGAAATCCCGCCGAAAACAGGCACCTCATAGGATCCGTAATGGCTGCCCATATAGGCTTTGTTGATGTCGGTGGTCAGCTGCCCGTAGTCGTCGTAGAAGACCGGCATGCCGTTTTCGGGGCTAACACCGGCATAGTAGGCCATGTACCAGGTCCCGATCGGACGGCCCAACTCATAGATGGAATAGCCGTTTATGTAGCGACCTTCGTCATTGGACCACGTGCCGAGATCGGTGATCTTGTTCTTGTTGTAGGTGTAGTTGAATCCGAGGTCCCACTGGAAGTTCTGCGTGCGTATGGGGGTGGTATTGACACCGATCTCGATACCGCGGTTGACGATCGACCCGGCGTTGGCCAGGATGGATCCGAATCCAGAGGTCAGCGAGATATTCTTCGACATGTAGAGGTCCTTGGTCTTGATGTTGTAGAAGTCGAGCGTGAGGTTGAAGCGCGAATCGAAGGCTCCGAAGTCGATACCGACGTTCGTCTGCGCGGAGGTTTCCCAGCGGAGCTCGCTGTTTCCGAGCTGGCTGTGGGCATATCCCGATTCGCCGTTGTAGGAGGAGTTCGAATAACCGTCGAAGGTCCCGAAGTCGCTCACGCCGTCCTGGTTGCCGGTCGTACCGTAGCTGGCGCGGAGTTTGAGCTGGTTGAGCCACTCGATGTTCTGCATCCAGGGCTCCGATGAAATCAGCCAGCTGGCGCCGACCGACCAGAAAGTGGCGCTGGCGTTCTTTTCATAAAATTTCGACGAGGTGTCGTTACGCAGCGACATCGAGAAGTTGTACCGGTTTTTGTAGGAGTAGCTGGCCTGCATGAAGAACGAGAGGAGGTTGCTCATGGTGCGGCCGCCGCCGATCGAGGGCGGATACTGCGAGGCTCCGGTTTTGTCGCCGATGCCGGCTGGGGATTCCATCATGTCGGCATTGAGGTCGTATCCCGTGAAGCTGCTCGTGTACCACCGACCCTGGAACATCTCCATACCGGCTACGGCATTGAGCGAATGCCCGCCCTCGAACTCCTTGTTCACGTTGATGGTGTTGGTCCAAGTGTAGCGGAAGAGTTCCGAAGCGGTTTCGGAGTAGTATCCGTGGTTGAGCTGTGCTTCGGGGTGGTCACGGTGGAGGGTTGCGGTGTTGCGGTTGTACATGAAGTCCAGACCGAAGTTGCTCTTCACCGAAAGCCAGTCGGTAATCGAAGCCTTCACGTAAGTCGACGCCACGTTTTTCAGCCGTCCTGCGATATTGTCGTAGTATTTGGTGATGAGCGTCGGGTTGTCCTTGTTGTACCAACCATCGGGGGACTCATAGGGGTATGCAAGCAGGGTTGTGAACCACGGATTGGTCCAGCCCTGACGGTTATCGCCCGTTTCGGGGTCGGAGAAGCTCGTCGTGCTGTATCCCACGGTCGCCTTCAAACCGACATCAAGCCACCGGGTAGCCTTGTGGTCAATGTTGAAGCGGGCCGAATAACGGTCGAGACTCGATTTTTTGAGGATTCCCTGCTGTGTGAGGTAAGATCCCGATATGAAGAAGCGCGTCTTGTCGTTTCCGCCCGAAATCGAGACGCTGTGCTCCTGCATGAATCCCGTCTGGGTCATCAGGTCCATCCAGTCCGTATCGGTGGAGCGAGCCGAAGCCAGCTTGGCCAGATCGGCTTCGGTGGCTGTTCCCTCCATCTCGCGTTTGAGGATCTGCATCATCGGGTAGAAGTCGCTGTTGGGCTCCGACTGCACGCATTGCAGCTGATATTGGAGGTTCTGTTCGCTGTTCATCATGTCCAGGTAATCGACCAGGAACGAGAATCCAAACTGGTTGCGGTAGTTGATGTTCGTACGCCCGCTCTGTCCGCTCTTGGTCGTGATGACGATCACACCGTTGGCACCGCGCGATCCGTAGATCGCCGTGGCCGAGGCATCCTTGAGCACCTGGATATCGGCAATGTCGTTCGTATTAAGTGCCGAGAAATCAGCCGATTCGACCATCACGCCGTCCATGATGTAGAGCGGTGTGTTGCTGCCGTTGATCGATCCCGTACCGCGTACACGGATCGTCAAGTCGTCGCTGCCGGGCTGGCCCGAACCACTGGCGATCATCACACCGGGGGTCTGTCCCTGCAAGCGGTTCTCAAGCGTGGCCGAAGACTGGAATTCGAGTTTCTCGCCGGCTACCTGCGACAGAGCGCCGGTCATTTGAGCGCGGCGTACCATATTGTAACCGACCACGACAACCTCGTCGAGCCGCTGGGCATCCTCTTCCAAACGCACTTCGATCTGCGTACGTGCATGCACGGCCACCTCCTGGGAGGCATAGCCTATGTAAGAAATAGAGAGTACAGCATCATCCGCACAGGAGATGGTCGTACGCCCGTCAATATCGGTGGACGATCCGGTCGTGGTACCCTTAACCACGACGCTTGCCCCGATGATGGGGCCTGCAGCATCCGAGACGATGACCGTCCGGAGCACCTCTTCCGGCTGTGCCGCGAAAGTCAATGCAGGCAGCAGGGCAAGTAGGGCCGCACAAAGCGTGTAAAGTTTTTTCATGAAAAGCAGTTTTAGGTTAATAATTTCAGAATAGATAAACAAGAGATCAACTGGCTGTGTCATGCGTCGTAAAGGCCGGATTTAGTCCGCCCTGCCCAACGCACTTTTTCGGCATAGGCTCGATATTATTAAAGTTCGCTTCGGTTTGATGCAAGTTTAAGGAACCTTTGTCCGAATACCGGGATCGGCCGGACAAAAAAAGTATCTTGATCTGCAAATGGCCTTTTCAGACCCTTTTTATGCAAATCAAGATACCTTTTTCCCCTAAAGGCTGCAATCCGGAAATCTCCTATGGCTGCTGACGATACTCTTTGGGTTTGACGCCATATTTGAGTTGGAACTCACGATAGAAATAGGACTTGTTTGAGATGCCGACCCGGTACATAACCTCCTGGACCGTCAGCGTAGTGGTCTTCAGCAGCCGGGCTGCCTGCTCGAAGCGCACCTCCTTGATGAACTCGCTGGGAGTGCGCCCCGAAACTTTCTTGAACTTGCGAGAAAAGGCCCGAGGCGTAAATCCGAGCTGCTCGGCAATCAGTTCGATCCGCAGATCCTCACGTTCGAGATGCTCGCAAACGGCTCCGACGACCGCATCCATGAACTCTTTGTCGGTACGATGCATCGCCAGTCCCTCGACCACCGTATAGGCACTTTCGGGAGCATTGTAATACTCCTTGAGCATCCGCCGGCTGGAGATCAGTCGCGCGACCGTGGCACCGAGGACCTGAACCGAGAAAGGCTTGGTCAGGTAGGCGTCAGCCCCGGCCTCCAACCCCTCGATCTGTTCACCTTCGGTTACCTTGGCCGAAACGACGATGATCGGCACGCTGCGCAGGAAACGGTCGCCGCGAACCCGGGCAATCAGGTCCAGACCGTCGTGACCGGCCATCACGATATCGGTCACGATCAGATCAGGGATCATCTCGCCGAGTGCGGAGAGCGCTTCATCAACACTGCAGCACGAGCGTACACGGTAGTCGGCCGAAAGCGCGGATTCGATCAACCAGAGGATATCGCGGTTGTCATCGACAACCAATACGGAGGCCTTGTCATCACGGCGCACGGCGGTAAGCCCGGCAACCGGTTCTGTTGCAGATGCAATCTCCTCGACTGCCACGGGCTCCTCGGCCGGCTCCCGATACGGAAGCCGCACGGAGAACTCGGTAAATGAGCCGACCTCGCTGCGAACCGATATTTCACCCTCGAGCGCCTGCACCAAACCATGGCAAATGAAGAGACCCAGACCGTTCCGCGACGCCGAGTCGGTATACATGTTGCGGTCCATGCTGTCCAAAATCCGGTAACGGTCGAACACATGGGCAAGCCGTGCGGGTTCAATGCCACGTCCCGAATTCCACACCCGCAGCAAGAAGGTATCGTCCTCCACAACGGCCGTTATCCGGATGCGACCATCGCGGGGCGTGTATTTCATGGCATTTGATAGTAGATTGAGTACAATCTTCTTCAAGAACGAAGCATCGGTATTCCACACCAACCCCGGCGACACCTCCAGTAGCAATTCGATCCCGTTGCGGGCGGCCGCATCGGCAAACGACCGCACCTGCGGCGAAAGCAGTCCGCCAATATCCACCGGAAGGATCCGAACCCGCCCGAACCCCGCCTCCTCAATCTTGCGGAAATCGAGGATCTCCTGGATCAGGTCGTTCAAACTGCGAACATTCTCACGCATCACTTCGGTATATTTGAGCAGTTCGGGATCATGGATGGCCCCGGCAATGCGCTCGTTCATACCATTGATGAGAGTCAGCGGCGTGCATAATTCATGCGAGATATTGACGAAGAAGTTCACCCGCGCTTCAGTGAGCTTTTCGCGCGCCTCCTCTTCGATCCGCCTGACAATCTGCTGCTGCTGACGCTTGTAGTGTCTACGCACGGCCGCGATTACAAGCATCACACAACCGGCGGCCAGAAGCAGGTAGATCACCCGTGCCACGGTCGTGCCATACCACGGCGGCAGAACGACGATCGGCAGCGAATAGACCGCATCGGCAGCATCCAGGACATGGCTTTTGTAACGTACATCAAGCCTGTATGTACCCGGGGCCGGATCGGTGAAGGTCACACGGTTGGTCTTCTGCAATTCAATCCAACTACTCTCGTCGCCGCCAAGACGATACGAATACTCAAAATTTTCACCGTTCAGGTAATCAACCGCAACGAACGACACCGTAAATCCGGCGACTCCCGGTCCAATACGCACGGGCGGAAGGTCGGACAACGTATCACGGCGCGGAATCGGGAGCGAGGTTCCGTCAGGAAATTCCACTCCGATGAACTGCAACGGGGGACGATAATCCGCCTGCGGTTCAGACAACGGATCGATCCACACGACCCCGTTCACGCCGCCGAAGAACAGACGTCCCGTGTAGGGGCACTTCCAATAGGCATCGTCGCAAAACTCCGTCACATCGAGATCCGCCGCCGCATAGTTGTGGAAGAAGTCCGTTCGGGGGTTGTACTGTGTAAGGCCCTTGTTCGTACTGAGCCAAATGCAGCCGTATGCATCCTCCAAAACGCCGTGAACCATGTCGTTGGCAATTCCGTTGCGCCGATCGAACTGCCGGATATCGCCTCCGGGGGTCAGATGGATCAGCCCCGAACTGGTTCCGCAATAGAGCCCCGAACTGCGGCTGCGGCACAGGCTCAGCAGATCGCCCAAAGCCCGACGCTGCAAGCGTTGCATGTCCACGAAATCATAGTCCTTCGTACGGATGTTGAAACGTATCAGTCCGTAACCGCCGCGCAGACCGAGCAGCAGGGTCGAATCGCTCTCGCGGATCATCGCGTAAAACCCATTGCAGTCGCGGCTTCCCATGCGGAACCGGTAGCGACGCATTGAACGGATGACGGGCCGGTCTTCCGAACCGAGTGTCAATTCGATCAACGCCTCGGTATCACTTGCCACGAAGAGCGTCGAGGAGTCGGTTTGGCAAATCTCGTGCACGTGTCTGATCTCGGACATCCCTTCCGGAGCATGAAGCGTCCGGATCCGGCCGTCGCGGTAATCATAACAGGAAATTCCGGGCCCTGACGACCCAATCCACAACAGATCGCCTACTCCGGGACAAAACGCGAAAACCTCATTGCTCGAAAGCCCGTTGCGAGTGTCAAACCGCGTGATGGCCGCTGCAAAATCGCGCAAGGGACGCCCCATCGCACCGCAAGCCGCATAGTCGCGGATACGGATCACGCCGCCGCCCTTCGTCCCAATCCAGAGCGAGCCTTCGTGGTCCGTATGGAGAGCCCGTACGGGGTTGAACACCTTCTCTGGCAGATCGGACATGAGCAACGTCGTAAAAGAGGCCTGTTTGTCGCAATACATGAAAGCTCCGTAACCATCGGTTCCTACCCAAAGGATATCCTGATAGCGATCGGGCCAGAGACAGAAAACCCGGTAGTCGGGAGCGATCATCTCGCATGGACCTCCCGCACGGGGCACACGGCCCAGTCCTCCGCCGAAAAAACCGACATAAACATAGGAATCAAAGGACCGGACGGCCGATGCGGTCAGCCCCCGCTCTCCGAGAGTCGAAAGGTCGGAGAGATAAACCGCCCTCCCCTTGCGGCAATCATAACGCCACAACAGCCCCGCATCATCGACAAAACAGAGTTCACCTCCGGACCAAGAGGCCTTCCGAACCGAAGTTTCCGAAATCCGCTCTGCGGATTCTTGGACCAAATGGACAGCCCCGGTCAATTCCATCCGATAGCGGGTCAGCATCCCGTCTCGCGCAAGCATCGCGAACGAGCCGACCGATTCAGCCCAGACGGCGACCACATCAGCCCTGCGGACTCCAGACATCGGTATTTCGACAAACGTTCCGCCACCAGGGCGATAACAGGCAACAAACCCGTCACCGGAAAAGAGCAGCGTATTGCCTTCCCCGTCCGAGACGATGTTGTCCGCCTCGACGGCCTCCATCATGTAACTCTCGGTCACACGCCGCTCGTCAAGCGAAAACTTATTGACTCCCAAAGAAGTAGCAATCCACAGAAACCCCGATTCGGCCGGAACGATCCGCAATATAATATTACTTGACAGAGAAAGGTCGTTATCGAGCTCCATGCGGTAGACGAACGTCTCCTTACCGTCGTAAAGATGCAGGCCGTCATAGGTACCGACCCACATGTTGCCCATCTCATCCTGATACATTGCCAGCACAGCATTGTTCGCAAGCTGCATGCTCGAGGCCACAAGCTTACGTCCTGTCGCGACACCCGCATCGGCAGGCAGGAGCGACAGAAGCAACAACACGAAAAGAAGCGATCGTCGGATACGGTTCATCGAAGCGAATTCAATTCAAACGATAAAAGACCATTTACCCTATAAAGGTACGAAGATTTCGGAAAAGCGCAAAATGCGCCGTCCCCCGCAACGAGGGACGGCGCCAGCATCGCGGTTCCGGACCGTCCGGACAGAAGGCCGGCTATTCGATCACGGCAGCCCAGCCTCCGTTGCGGGTCATGCGGATGTCGATCCGCTCCGAAGCATCGACCTGACGGACCCGGCGCCGGTAGTCCATGGCCTGCAGGTCGGCATTCACACCGTCCTCGAACGAGGTCATCCGGAACTGTCGTCCGGCGGGCAGGAAGTCGAGGCTGAGGCTCATCTCGAAAGGTTTGTCGGCCGTAATGCCGCCGATATACCAGCGGTCGCCCTTGCGGCGCGCCACGACCAGCTGCTCTCCCGCTACGGCATGCAACACGCGCAGCTCGTCCCACGTCGTAGGTACCGAGGCGATGAACTCCGTGCAGGGATGTTCACGCTCATAGAGCACCGGATTGTCGGCAAGCATCTGAAGCGGGCTTTCGAAAACGACGTAGAGCGCCATCTGGTAGGCCCGCGTTCCCGAGCCCATCGGGTTGGCTCCCGTCGAGCGGTTCTCCTCGGGTTGCGACGAGAACATCGACCCGGGCGTGAAATCCATCGGCCCGACGGCATTGCGGATGAAGGGCAGCAGATTGCTGTTCTCGGGGCGGCAGCGGCCGCCCTGCTCGAGACCCAGCACCCCTTCGTAAGTGAGCAGGTTCGGATAGGTGCGGTAAAGTCCCTTCGGAGTATAAGATCCGTGCATGTCCACCAGCAGGTGATGTTCGGCGGCACACCGGGCCACCCGCTCGTAGAAACCGACCATCCACTGGTCGCTGCGGTCCATGAAGTCGATCTTCATACCGGCGACACCCCACTCCTCAAGCGTCGCGAACAGGCGTTCCATCTCCTGCTCGACCGAGAGCCACGTGAACCAGAGGATGATCCGCACGTTGCGCTCCCGGCCGTAGGCGATCAGCTCCTTGAGGTCGAGTTCCGGATTGGGATGGAAGACATCGGTCGTCGAGGCCGACCACCCCTCATCCATAATAATATAAGGTATGCCGTAACGGGCGGCAAAGTCGATGTAGTAGCGGTACGACTCGGTGTTGCGGCCGGCCCGGAAATCGACACCCGTCAGGCGCATGCCGTTCCACCAGTCCCAGCTCACCTGCCCGGGCTTCACCCAGCTCCAGTCCTCCGCGGCAGCCGGTTCGGAGAGCAGCCATACCAGCTCGTTGCGTACCAGGTCGGCATCCTCGTCGGCCACCACGGCCAGACGCCACGGGAAACTCCGCGTACCCTGCGTGCGGGCGATGAAAGGCTCCTCGGAACGGATCTTCAGACTCCGGTCGCCATCCGGGCCATACTCGGCCGGCACTCGCGGGAAACGGGCCTCGAAGGCCCCCTGTCCGTCGCGGTGAAGGAACATGCAGGGGTAATCGCGCACGTCGGCCTCGGCCAGCAGTACCTTGAAATCCCCGCCGAGCGAGGCCAGCACCGGCAGGTAGGTCATCCGCTCCGCATCGTCCGCCTCGGAGAGTGCCACCCGCGTATAAGGCTCCTCATACATCGTGCGGAAACCGCTGACGGAGGAGACCCACGCCTCGGCACCCGGCTCCAGGCCGATGCGGCAGCACTCGTCCCGGACCTCGATCTCGCCCGGCAGCGAGGTGACGAAACGGTAGGCCGCGCCATCGTCGAACAGACGGAACTCCAGGGCATAATCGCCCGCGAATTCGAGCAGCAGCCCGTTGTAGCGGTTGCGGACCTCGGCCCCCTTCGTGGGGTTCGTCCGCGGAAGCAGTTCATCTACGGAGGAGCGTTTCACGCGGCGCAGCCGGGGGTTCTCGCCCAACGTGCGGTCGGCCAGAGAGAGGGCCGCTTCCCAATCGGGGATGAGCGTCCGCCCGCCCGCCTGCAGCGTACAGCCGATCCGCTCGCCGACATGTACGGTCAAATGCAGCGAGCCGTCGGGCGAAGCCAGTTCAAGCTCCCGGGCATGCACCGCACCGCAGAAGGCCAGCGTACAGGCCAACATCCAAACAAGTCTCTTCATCTTCGGAATATCGTTTTTCGGTTGTATGAAAAAGGGGCCGCAGCCGATGCCGCGGCCCCTGTATCGAGGCAGGCTACTCGATCTCGATCGAATTCAGCAGATCGACCTTGCCTTCGTTCACCAGCTTGAGGATCAGCTCACCGAAGAGCGTGTTCTGCCAGGCGAACCAGGCGCGGGTGAAATCAGCAGGATCATTGACATTGAACGACTCGTGCATGAAGCCCGTGCCGGCATCGGTCGTCATGAGCATCTCGATGCAGCGCTTGATCTCGGCATCGTCCTGCGACGTGAAGGCCTTCATCATGATACTCATGGGCCAGGCCATGTCGTAACCCACATGCGGGCCGCCGATACCCTCGCCCGCCGTACCGCGGAAGAAATAAGGGTTCGACTCGCTCCACACGAAGCGGCGCGTATTCTGGTAGATCGGGTCATTGACATCCACATCACCCAGGTAGGGCATGGCCAGCAGGCTCGGAACGTTGGCATCGTCCATCAGGAAGCGGTTGCCGAAGCCGTCCACCTCGAAGGCATAGATTGTACCGAATTCGGGGTGGTTGTAGGTGGCGTACTTCTTGAGCGCGGTCTCCACCTCGTCGGCCAGGGCCGTGCACTCAGCGGCCATCTCGGGCTTGCCGCTCACCTCCGTCAGGATCTCGGCGGCCTTGCGCAGCGACGTCACGGCGAAGAAGTTCGACGGCACGAGGAACAGGAAGGTCGTGGCATCATCCGACGGACGGAACGCCGAGGCGATCAGTCCCACGGGATTCACCGGATTGCCCTTGCCGGCGTTGCAGACCGTATCGAGCTGCCGGTCGGTCACGCGCAGGAAGGTGTAGGGGCCCACGCCCTCCTTGCGCTGCTGCTCGCGGAACGTGCGGAGGATGTTCTCGATGGCGGCCATCCAGTGTTCGTCGAAGATCGACGTGTCACCGGTCACCTTCCAGTACTCGTAAGCCAGACGGATCGGGTAGCAGAGCGAGTCGATCTCCCACTTGCGCTCGTGAAGTTCGGGGCGCATGTCGGTCTGGTCGCTCATCCACTGGTGATCGGGATTCGGGTCCTCGGGGTCGAGGAAGGCGTTAGCGTAGGGATCCAGCTCGATGCACTTGAACTGGCGGCGGATCACGCCAGCGATCATGTGGCGCAGCTCCTCGTCCTTGTTGGCCAGCTGCACGTAGGGCCACACCTGGGCGCCCGAGTCACGGAGCCACATGGCATGGATGTCACCCGTGTAGACCATCGAGTCGTCCTTACCGTTCTCGTCCTTGCGCGTCCAGCGCACGGTCGTGTCGAGCGTGTTCGGGAAGCAGTTCTCGAACATCCACGCCAGGCGGGCGTTGGTCAGCACGCTCTTCACGCGGGCGATCTCGGCCTCGACGGCCTTCGACGTAAAGAGACGGTCGCCCTTGGCCGGACGGTTTGTCTTGGCATACTTCTTCGCCGCAGGACGGGCCACCCGCGTATTGTCGGCCTCCATCATAACCTGCGTGCACTCCGCCATGCGGCGGGGAGCCGGCTCCGAAGCCGTTACGGTTCCGGCGGCAAGCAGCGCGGCGGCTGCCATGCAAATCCGGGATAAATCGGTTTTCGTCATCGTTTTGCTTTTTGGTTTTTATCAGTTTTCTTAGTTTCTGTTCTGTCCGTCACTTGCCGGACGTCAGTCCGAGGCGGTGGATGCGTGCATACATCTCCACCATCGCCGCCTGCGTCAGCAGCCACTTCTCCGACTGTCGGTCGGCACCCGTGAAGTCGGTCTCGAAGAGCCCGTATTCGTCACGTGCATGGTTCCACGCATAGTCGAGACTCCGACGCACGGCATCGACATAGGTTGCGTTGCCGTCCACGCCGTAAAGTTCGATCAGACCGCGCACCATCACGGCCGAGAACCAGACGTTACCCTTGCGGAGGATGCGGAACGCCTCGCCGCCCTCGGGCGTGAACTCCTCGAAGAAGAAGTCGTAGCAGGCCGCCGCCGTACGCTGCGCCTCTTTCAGGAAGTGCTCCTCGCCCGTAGCCTTGTAGAGCAGCACGCCGGCCTGGACCATCTGTCCGCTGTTGTAGGCGTACTTCGCCCGGGAGATGTTGCCGTCGAGCGACACGTTGTCGAAATAGAGGCCGTCGGTGGTATCCTCCAACCGCTCACGCGTCCACGCATAGAGGGCCTTGCCCTGCTCGAGGTAGTGCGGGTCCTTTGTCGCGGCATGAAGCTTGAGCGCATAGACCGTGCCCGGAGCGTTCGAGCAGGTGTTTTTCGAATGTTTCTTCTGCTCGCACCAGTAGATGCCGCCGCCCAGCACGTCGTCCATGCCGCTCTCGATGAAACGCCAGATCATCCGTGCGCTTTCGAGGTACCGCTCGTCACCCGTAGTGGCGTAGAGGTCGCAGAAGTCGATGCCCAGCCAGACATTGTCGTCGTAGAAGCGGTCCGAAGCGGGAGCCGAATGGATGTAGGAGGAGTAGGCCGCGGGCATGCGCACCGTATCGAGGTACTCGGCCAGTCCGGGCAGCACCCGCTCATCGACTACCGTACGGTACGAGGGGTCGGATTCGAGAATGGCGCTCGCGGCCGACAGCGTGCCCGAGAAGGGCCACAGATAGGAATAGGGATTCGGACGGGCCTGATCCTCCGAGGCCAGGTAACCGGCCTTGTAATCGGCGTTGAACGGGTGGTTCTCACGCAGCAGACAGTTTTCGGGGACCCCGTAGCGGGCGTAGATCGTGTCGAGCGTCGCCTTCGCGCGCTCCAGTTCACAAGCCGCATCCTGCGTGGCCGTACCGTTGCAGGCTGTCAGCAGGCAGGCTGCCGCAGCAGCCAGAAATAGAGATTGCTTCATCGGTTCTATGGGATATTGGGATTATGTCCGGATTTGCTACAGGGCAGGGGTCGGAGTCGTATAGCGCTCCTTGCGCGTGCGGAGCGCCTTGTTGATCCCCTTGAGCACCATCGGTTCCATGAGCGTGTAGCCGTAGAGGGTCGGATGGCATCCGTCCTCCGAAAAGCGTGCGTCGAGGCCGCCCTGTCCGTTATCGAACGCCGAGTGGTAATCGACGTAGACGATTCCCTGTCGGGCGGCATACTCCCTGAGCAGGGCATTGAGCGCGCGGACCTTCTCGGCCGGCGCGATCTCGGGCCGCCACGAGAAACGGTCGCACGGCAGCACGGAGCAGAGCACCACGCGGATGCCGTTGTACTCGGCCAGCTCGCACATCGAAACGATGTTTCCGAAGGTATTCTCGAGCGAGATCGGGCCCTGGTTCTGCGCGATGTCGTTGATGCCGGCCAGGATCACCACCGCCCGCGGGTGAAGGTCGATCACGTCACGGCGGAAACGGGCCAGCATCTCGAGCGTCGTCTGGCCGCTGATGCCGCGTCCCACAAAGTGGTTCCGGGTAAAGAACTCGGAATCGATCGAAGCCCAGTTGTCAGTGATCGAATTGCCCATGAAGACCGCCTCGACAGATTGTCCCGCCAGTTCGGCGTTCTGACGCTCGTAGCGTCCGTACTGTGCCCAGTCCCGGTTCTCCTGAGCCGGGAGCGCCGCGGCGCAGAAAAGCGCCAGCGACAACAAAAGGATTTTCTTCATATCAGGTTGTTTGTCGGTTTCAGGTTTTGCGAGAACAAAAGTAGGAAACCCCGGAGAAACCGCAGTCCGTATCCATGAAGAAATAGTATGTTTTTATGCCAAACCCGTCAATTGGACATCCTGAAGACAAAAAAAGGCCTTTCAAGACGCTCAAACACACAAAACCGAAGCAGACGGCCGGATCATCGTGTCTGAATTCAGGACCATTTTCGCGGATGTTTGTCCGTTTTTCGGGTAAAAATTCATATTTTTGCACTATCCGAAACCAACTCGAACCAACACCGCTGCACATGATACGGAAAATCCTGTTCTCCGCCTGTCTGCTGTTGTCGGCTGCAGCTGCGGCCGCCGACAACCTCCGTCAGATTTCAAGCCGCGAGGGTATCTCGAACAACGCCATACTCTCACTGGCACAAGACCGTCACGGATACGTCTGGGTCGGCACCTGCGACGGACTGAACATGTGGGACGGCGAACGGATGCACCTGTACCCGAACGACTGGAGCGGCAACGAGCCGCTCTCGGGAAACCTCATCGAGGAGATCGCCGTGACGACCGACTCGCTCTTCTGGCTCCGCACCAACTACGGACTCGACCTGTTCGATCCCGATACCAAGCGGGTCGAGCGGCATCCCGATTTCCAGGGGTTGTACCGCATCGTGACGCGCCGCAGCGACGAGATCGTCGTCTTTTCGCCCGAAGAGCAGTGCAACGCCTACGATCCCGTGCAGCACCGCTTCGTGCGGGTCGGCATGCCCGCAGGCATCCGCTACGAGGAGCTGCTCGCCCTGCAGTTCGACACAGAGGACAACCTCTGGCTACTCTCCCGCCGGGGCATCTTCCGCATTCCGACCCACTTCGCCACAGGCGACAGTGCGCTCCGATTCGGACTCCCCGAACGGATCCCGACACCCGGCCTTCCCGAATACGCCTTTACCGACTGCGGCCGCATCTACTACATCGATCAGGCCGGAACACTCTACGAGTTCCTTCCCGACGGGTGCCAGTCGGTCTATCTCAAGGAGATGCACGACGAAATCGCCGGGATGGGCAGCGTGTCGAGCATCATCCGTGACGGCCGGGACTACATCGTCTCGTTCCAGACCAACGGCGTCATCCGTCTGCGCACCACCCCCGAACAGCGCGAGAAGTTCATCTCCGAACACATCAACATCGACTGCGGCGTCTTCTCGCTGCTGCGCGACAGCCGACAGGAGATCGTCTGGATCGGCACCGACGGACAAGGGCTCTTCCAGCGTACGCGCAACGCCCACTCGTTCCGCTCGGTTCCCTTCTCAGCCCTGCCCTACAACCTCTCGAAACCCGTCCGGGCCATCCACTGCGACCGCGAAGGGACGCTCTGGATCGGCACCAAGGGCGAGGGCATCCTCCGCATCGAGGAGTTCCATGCCCGCAAACGGTTCGGCTCCGACCACACCTCGCAGATCACCACCCGCAACAGCCAGCTGATCGACAACTCGGTCTACGTCTTCGCCGGGAGCCGGCGCGACTTGTTCTGGATCGGCACCGAAGGTTCGGGGCTGAACTACTACTCCTACCGCGACCGCTCGCTGCACACGCTCCGCACGCCCGACGAACTGAAATACGTCCACGCCCTCTACGAGAGCTCGCCCGACACGCTGTGGGTGGCCACGGTGGGCTGCGGCGTCTTCCGCCTCGTGCTCGGCGGCGAAGGACCCTGCCCCACGATCCGCGACTGCACGAAGCTCCATTTCAACGACGTACTGGAGATCAAGAACTTCTTCTTCGCGCTCTGCCCCGAGGACGAACGGACCATCTGGTTCGGAAACCGCGGCGAGGGGGCCGTGCGCTACGATGTGGAACGCGACACGTCGCGCATCTACCGCTTCGACCAGGGCGGCGAAGCCATCGCCAACGACGTCTTCGCCATCCACTGCAGCTCGCCCGACACGCTGTGGTTCGGCACAAGCCGCGGGCTCATCCGCCTCGCGGGCGACTCGGTCACCTTCGTCGAGGGGATGGAGGGCTCCGTGCACAGCATCCTCGAGAGCCGCCGCGGCGACCTGTGGGTCAGCACCAACCGCGGACTGAAGCAATACACCCCCCGCACGGGCGACGTGGTGACCTACGGCTACTCCTACGGGTTGAGCACCATCGAATACAGCGACGGAGCCGCCTTTGCCGACCCCCGGAGCGGAATGCTCTACTTCGGCGGCATCGACGGACTGGTGACCGTCGAGGAGACCGGATTCGAGGAGGAGCCCTACGCTCCGCCGGTTCTTTTTCGCGACGTGCGCCTCGGCGACGAGCTGCGCAGCGTCGATGCCCTGCTCTCGGACGACGGGGAGCTGACGCTCCGGCCCGGACAGCGGCTCCGGGGAATCAGTTTCATCGCGCTCGACTACATCAACGGCAGCAACTACACCTACTCCAGCCGGCTCGAGAACTACAACGACCAATGGTCTGTGACGGGCAATGACCTCACGTTCGCCGACCTGAAGGCCGGGCACTACCGCCTCGAGGTCCGCTACCGCAACAACATCACCGGAGCAGTGAGCCCCGTCTACACGCTTCCGATCCACCTCCGGCCGGCATGGTATGCCACGGTGACCGCCCGGGTGCTCTACGTGCTGCTGGGAGCAGCCCTTGCAGCAGGGCTTGTCCTGCACTACCTGCGCAAGTACCGCCGCCGCCGCGACGAGGAGCAGCAGCGTCTGAAGACCCGCCGCCGGGAGGAGATCTACGAATCCAAGCTGCGTTTCTTCTCGAACATCACCCAGGAGTTGTCGATGCCGCTGACGATGATCTCGGGCCCCTGCCAGCAGATCATCGCCTACGACCGCTCGGATGCCTACATCCTCCGCTACGCCCGGATGATCCGCCAGAACGTCTCCCGGCTCCACAACCTGATCTACATGCTCCACGAATTTCGCGGCACCCACTCGCAGAACGACGAGCAGGAGCATATCGAGCTGGTGCAGGTAACCGAAATGGCCCGCAACATCCTGAAGGGATACGAGGAGTACGCCCGGCAGAACAGCCTCCACGACCGGGCCGAAATCGAGGAAAACCTCGTCTGGCCGACGGGTCGCGAAGCGCTCTCGACGATCCTCGACACCCTGCTGGCCAGCGCCTTCAAGCACACGCCCTACAACGGCACGGTACACCTGACCGTCCGCAGCGAGGGCGGCATGCTGCTCATCGCGACGACCAACGACAGTGCGGGAGTCAATCTCGAGGAGATCGAGATGATCTTCGACCGCCATCGGGCCCTCGACTACTTCGAGCGGAAGAGCGCCCGCGGCTTCTCGTTCCAGGGCGACATGAGGCTGGCGATCTGCCACAGCCTGGTCGTCCGGCTGCACGGCGAGATCACCGTCGAGAGCACGCCCAACGCCCAGACGACCTTCACCGTAAGGCTCCCGCAGCTTCAGGTGACGGGCGAGAGCGCTCCCGCCGAGCAGCAGCACATCGTCGCCGGCAACACCGACTACGGACTGCCGCTGCAGCCCGCCCCGCGGCAGGAGTTCCCCTTCGACAAGAAGCGGCCGACGATGTTCGTCGTCAATGACAACCCCGAGATCATGAACTTCGTGGCCGAACTCTTTGCCGCGGAGTACAACATCAGGATGCCGGCCGGCATGGCCGAGGCGGTCGATCTGCTGCGGCAGATGCACCCCGACATCATCGTCTGCGAGGCGCTGACCGAGAAGACCGAGAGCCTCGAGCTGATCCGCTACGTCAAGGAGGGGCGTCTCACGGCCCATATCCCCGTCATCCTGCTCTCGACCTCGCGGCAGATCGACGAGCGCATCAAGGGCGTTGAATCGGGTGCGGACATCTGTCTGACGCTGCCCTTCGACGTCGAGTACCTGAAGGCCGTGGCGGGGCAGCTGCTCAAGCGGAACCGTTCGCTGAAGGACTACTACAAATCGACGATCAGCGCTTTCGAGATCACCGACGGACGGATGATGCACCAGGATGACAAGGAGTTCATCGACCGCATGCTGAAGATCATCAACGACAACATCTCGAATACCGACATCTCGACCAAATTCATCGCCGCCGAATTGGGCATGAGCGTCCGCAACCTCTACCGCCGGCTGGACGGCATCCTGAACCAGACCCCGAGCCAGATCATCAAGGAGTACCGGCTGACGAAGGCCGAACAGCTGCTGACGACCACCAAACTCTCGATCGACGAGATCATCTACAAGGCCGGATTCGTCAATCGGGGCACCTTCTTCAAATGCTTTGCGGCCAAATACGGCTGCACGCCCAAAGTCTACCGCAAGGAGCGGCTCTCACAGGTGGACGGAGCCGTCGGCGCGGCCTCCGACGAAGAGTCCGACACCGTCACCGATACGGCAGGTACGTCGGCGCCGGGCCCGGACGCATCCCCGGCGGAGTGATCCCCGGAGCCGCGGCATGCGTGCCGCCGGCATGCGTCATACCCCGTCCGGAGCAGTTGCGGACATAACCGGGGCGACACACATGACTGCGGCACCCGGACGGCAATGCTGACCGGATTCCCCAGACAGCAGAATCCGGTCGCGGGACAAACGACGGAAAAGGCGGGCAGGATCTTCGGATCCTGCCCGCCTTCCATATGGCCCGCAGCGAACGGGCCTGCGGGGTTCTTTCCCGGGAGATTATTTGGGTTCAGGCAAAAGCACGGCCATGGCCTCGATGAGCGTCGTGGCACTCACCTGCGGATTGAGCTGTCCGTCCCACGTCGAACCGGGCGTCGTCCAGTCCGAACCGAAGAACCACTTCGACTCCTCCGAGCGGTCCAGGCCCTGCGTCCAGCAGATCAGGCCGTTATAGATTATGAAGTCCTCGATCTCCTTGCGCAGCGTGGCATCGACCTTATCGATCTCGGCATCGCGCCACACGTTCATCGCGTAGCGGATGAAGATACCCTTGAACAGGGCGTTGTCGCCCGTACCCTCGTTGTTAAGCACGCCGTCCGTCGCCATCGAGTTCATCGTGTAACGGGCCGCGCGCGCCGCCTCGACCATGTACTTCGTATCGCCCGTAGCCTTGTAGAGCTCATAAGCCGCACCGAGGAACGTACCCTGGTTGTAGGTGAGCGGGCCACCCGTGATTGCACCGTTTATCATATGGTCCGACACGGCACCCGTCTCGGGATTGTAGAGCGTGGCGCTCAGCCAGCTATAGACCTTCACGGCATCGGCCAGGTACTGTTCGCGCTCGGGACCATCCTCCGTATTGGCCCACAGCCGCATGGCACACAGGGCGCCGGGACCGTTCGAGCAGGCGTTCTTGCTGTTTTCGGAGGTCATGCACCAGCGGATGCCGCCACCGTTCTCGTCGTCGGTCCAGCGCGAAATGACCGTCTCCTTGTAGGTAGCCGCAGCGGCGTCGAGGTAGTTCTGCACGCCCGTAGCCTCATACATGCGGATCAGCGTCAGGATAATCCACTCCGAGTCATCGGTATAGGGATTACCGAAGCCGTAGGAGCCGCTGTAGGAGCCCGTCTCGTAGTTGTTGCCCTTGTTCTGGTACCACAGGGCCATGTAGTTCCTGTATTCTTCGCGACGTGCGTCTCCCTCGGGAATACGCAGGTAGGCGTCGATCAGCACGTCCATTGCATGTGCCTGCGGCCAGTAGCAGTTCCACGAAGAGCCGGCGCGGTCGCCGTCGGTCGAATAGAACGTGCCCCGGGCCTTGTTCATGAAGTTCTCGATCAGCTTCTCGTCGAGCTGGTCGGCGTGGTCCGTCCAGTTCTCGGCATAGGCGGGTTCCAACTTCTCGGCCGGATCGACCACCTCTTTGCCGTAATATTTGTCCTCCACCTCGCAGGCGGTCGCCATGGCAGCCACCGCGATCAGGGCGAAAATCGTCTTTTTCATAAAATTTTCTGTCGGTTATGCAGCCGGGGAGCAGGGGCCCGTGACCGGGCTCCCCGCTTCGGCCGTTCGGTTAATCAAGGTACTCGATGTAGTTGTAATACTCCTCCGTATCGGGCGACATGTCCAGCGTGATGTTCACCCGCTTGGAGGTATTGCCGCGGTACGAGTGCAGCATCTTGAATGCGCCGGCATCATCGCCGTTCACGTCGGCAATCGGCCAGTAGACGCGGAAACGGGGATCGCCCTTCTCCGGCGCGGTGTTCAGATCGCCCGACATGCCCGGATCGGCACCGAACTTCGTCGTTTCGCCATCGACCTCCGCCCAGAAGAAGTAGCGGTCGTCGTCCCAATCGGTCAGGTAGGGAACCACCTCCTCGGCATACCATACGCCGTTGCCCTGGTAGGGCAGTATGATCTGTTTCTCGGTGTGCTGCGTCTTCACGTTCGGCGAGAGGTAGCGCATGTTCTCGATCTTGTTGTAGGTGGCCTCACCGGTCAGGAAATCGAGCAGGATGTAGTAGATGCCCTCCTCGCTGCAGGTGATCGCATCGGCGCTCTCCACGATCGCACCATCCTCGACCACGAACTTGCGCGCACCGTCCTCGGTCCCGTCGGTGAAGTTGTAGGAACCGGCCGACAGCTTGGTGAAGATCTCGAACTTGCCGGTTCCCACCGACTTGAGACGCTGGAATCCGTCGCCGAACTCCGAAGCGGCACCCGTGATGTAGGCGGCCTGCGGCACGCCCTTCAGGCGCGTAACGGTCAATTTGCGGACTTCGGACACGGCGGTCGATCCGAGCAGTTCGCTCTCCACGGCCCAATAGAGGTCACCCGTGGCCTCGGCTGCGATACCGGCCTTGGCCGCATGGCTCTCCAGATCCGCATGGCTTACCGAAACCGACTGGTTCATGCCGGCATCCGCACGGGCGATCTCCGTTGCGGCGGCCGCATCGCCGTAGAAGACGACGGCATAGGTGGTCAGCTGCTTCTCGGCCGTGGTCATATCCTCCGGAAGCGCCCACGAGAAGGTCTCCGAAGATCCGGCAATGGCGCTCAGTTCCACGGCGGCATCGGCTGCGGGATCCGTCGGCGAAACGACCTTGGCCACAGGCTCGAAACCGAACTCGAAGTAGTGGTAGTAGTTGGCGGCCGACGGCGAGCAGTCGAGCACGATCGTGCACTCGATGTTCTTCAGGGCGCTGAAGAACTTGAAGCCGTAGCTCCACTGGTCGATATCCTCCGTCTTGCGCATCGAAATGTTGTAGCTGCTGCCCGTAAGGCTCGTCGGAGCGCTGCTCATGTCCGAGTTCGAGTAGCCCCAGATATAGTCCACGCCGTCGATCACGACATCGAAACGGTAGCGCGAATCGTTCTCGGTCCAGCAGATGTCGTACTTCCAGACACCGTTTCCGGCATACTCCATCTCGGCCGACGGATCGGGCGTCCAGCAGTAGTGATACTTCACGCTCTCGATCCGCTCCATCGTGACGGTGCTCTCGTTGAAATCCACCACCACATGGTAGATGCCGTCGCCCGTACCCGCAGCGTCGGCAGCCTCGACCAGGCGGCCCTCTTCCGAAACGCCGAAGGTGCGTTTATTACCTGCCTCGTTGCGGTTGATGAAGCTGAACGCTCCGGTAAACTTCGTATAGATCTCGAAGCGGCCGTCGCCCAGATTGCGCATCTCCTGCGCCTGCGCGGGATCGTCCGTGAACTCGGAGCCTTCGCCCGTCACGTAGAGGCGGACCGGGGCGTCGATGGTCGCATAGCGCGTCACCGTAAGCCGGTGCGGCTCGTCGGTCGAGAGTTTCTCGGCGCCGCCCAGACCGGCGCACACCGTCCAGTAGAGGTCACCCGTTGCGTCGGGTTCGATGCCCGCATCACCGGCAACCTGGTTGAGCTGGCTGTGAAGCATCTTCAGCGAGGCCTTCTGGCCGTTGTTGTCAGCCAGGTAACGGCCCACTTCGTGCTTCTCCGCGTCCATGAAGACCACGGTGTAGACCGGGGTTCCGACCTCGGAAACCTCCCACTCGAAATAGAGATTCGCATCGGCCTGTTCGATCAGATCGACCTGGTCGCCGTCCGAAGGATAGAGCAGCCGCTCCACCGCGCTGAAGCTCGTATCGTCATATTCCGTCTGCTCGGAACATGCCCCGAAGGCAATACCCGCGAGCAGCAGAGCAGTCCATTTATTGATGATCGTTTTCATAATTCAGCTTTCGATCGGGTGAGGGAGTCCGCACCGGAAACCGGTGCAGACCCCGTCCGATTTATTTTACATAAGTTACCGTGTGATAGAAGAAGTTTTGCGTGTGGTCCATGTGCACCTCGATCGTGACGACCTTCTTTTCGGCCCACTCCGAGTCGATCCACTTGAAGGTGTAACCCCACCAGCCGTCGGCCGTGATGTCCTTGTTCATGTAGATCTCCCACCAGTCGAGAGAGGTGCCGGTCGTCGGGGCGCTGTTGTTGTTGTAATTGACGCTCGACCACTTCTCCTGATAGCTCGTCGCACCGCTGATGTTGGCCAGGAAGCCGTAACGGTTGTCCCCTTCGGTGGTGGTGTGGTTCTCGAGCTTCCAGACGCCCAGGCCCTGGTAGGTCAGCTCGACGGCATTGCCCACATCGTCGCGCTGGTAGAAGGCCAGGCGCGTCACCTCCTCGACGATCGTCGAACGCGTGTTGAAATCGACATAGACGCGGTAGATGCCCGTCTTGTCCACCGAAGCCAGCGACGTGGCCGGCTTGACGTCGGCACCGAACTCGCGGAGCTCGCCCTCCTCGATGGTGAAGTGGCGGCTCGAGGCATCCGTCGTCTCGTACATCGAATAGGTCTTGCCGGCCTCGAGGCGCATGATGGCCGTGAACTCGCCGACATCCTCGCCCGTAGACTGGAACTGCATGGCCAGCGAAAGGTCATCGCCGACTTCGGTGGCCTCGCCCGTCAGGTAGAGCGTCGAGGGGATCACGTCGAAACCGAACAGACGCTTGACCGAGATGCAGCGCGGCGTCGCCTCGACGGGGGCGGTCGTCACACCGCGGCTCGATACGACCGACCAGTAGAAGTCGCCCGATGCGCCGGCATCGATTCCGGCGGCCTTGGCCGCCAGGTTCAGCTCCTTGTGGGGAACCGCCACGCTGGTCTTCGAACCGGCGTCGTAGCGGTAGACGATCTCGCCGTCGGGCTGTGCGAGGAAGACCACCTCGTAGTGCGGAAGTTGTCCGTCGGCAGCCAGAGCGGGTTCCCACGAGAAGGTCTCCGTGGCCGACGATGCGCTCTGCAGCTCGACATACCAGTTATCGGCAGGCAGCAGCAACGCCTTGACCGGAGTCACCCCGCCCGGTTCGTAATCCAGGTCGCTCGAGCAGGAGGCGCCCCAGACGGCAAGACCTGCCGCCATCAGCATATTCAATATCTTTTTCATCTTTTTCCGAATGCTTTTGATTGACGATTAATATCCCGAGTTGTTGGGCAGCAGCGACGGAACGAGCTGCGTCTCCGAAAGCGGCAGCGACCAGAGGATGTCGCGTCCCGTATCGAACTTGAACTGGTCGATCTGCGTGCCGTTGTACATGTAGACCGGACCGTTGAGCAGTTCGGCAACGGCCGTGGACTTCTCGTCCTTGTAGTTGATCCAGCGGATCAGGTCGAAGTAGCGCAGACCCTCCAGGGCCAGCTCCACACGACGCTCGTCGCGCACGATCTGCGTATAGTCGCCCGCCGAGGGGAACTCCGTGCCGCCTACGCCCGCACGCATGCGGATCGGGCGGATCGTCTCGTTCCATACCGTGACATCCAGTTCACCCAGGTAGGCCTTCGCCTCGGCGTACATCAGCAGCACGTCGGCATAACGCATCATGATGAAGTTGGTCCACATCTCGAGGTTCTTGCCGTGGTCCGGGTCGAAATACTTGCGGGTGTAGAAGCCCGTGGGCGAGCCGTTGGCCGTGCCGGCCTGGTCGGAACCCGACGTGACGTTGAGCGTGAACTTCTTGACGTACTCGCCCTTGTCGTTCAGGTCATACCAGTCCATCCCGTTGTATGCCACCGTATACTTGAGTCGCGGATCGCGGCCCGTATAGGAGTTCAGGTCCGTGGGATCCGAGCCGTCGGACATCTTGTAGCTGTCCACGAGAGCCTTCGACGGAGCCTTCTGGCAGAGGTTCGCACCGGCCGAGAGGGGCGCCATGTTGTACATCAGGCTCCACTGCTTGTCGAGTTCCACGGCCGCATAGTCGAGGATCACCTCCGAATTGTACTCGGCACCCGACGTGAAGAGGTACTCGTAGGGGCTCAGATAACCCTCCTCGTTACCCTCGGTCAGCAGGCTGTAGGTGCCGTAGGTAGCCTGGTCGTGCATCAGCTTGTCGCAGATGTCGGCCACCTTGCGCATGTTGTCCGACACGCTGTTGCCCGTGCGCGACGTGTTCTCGTAGAGATACATGCGGGCCTTGAGCACCATGGCGGCAGCCTTCGTGATACGGCCGTTGTCGTCAGCCGACAGGTCGTCGCGCTTCGGAAGATCGGGAATGATCTCGTCCAGCTCGCGGTGCAGCTCCTCCATCACCTTGACGTAGGAGGTGCGGGTCATCTGACGCGACTCCTCGAGCGAGATGTCGTTCAGGAAGAAGGGAATGTCGCCGTAGAAGCAGGCCAGACGGAAGTAGAGGAACGCACGGATGAAGCGGATCTGCGCCTTCATGTAGGCCAGATTCGAGGACTCGATGCCCGGCACGTCGTCCACGAAGGTCAGGAAGATGTTGCAGGTCTTCACGCCCTGGAACACCCACTGCCACTCGCTCTTGAAGAGCGACGTGTTGGGCGTGGCCTGTCCCGTGCGGATGGTGCGCGTGTCGGGGTTGCCGCGCTGCTCGTACATGTTGTCGCTCAGCGCCTCGTCCTGGAACATCTTGTCGTGGCTGTACATCTGGCTGTAGGCCATGTTGAGCACCATGTTGGCACGCTCGGGCGAGGTCCAGAACGCCTTGTCCGTAAACTTGTTGGTCGGCTCCTGGTCCAGATCGTTGCAACCGGCCAGCCACATTGCGCCGGCGGCAACGGCAACGGTAATGTATTTAAAAATCGAGGTTTTCATATCTTCTCGCACCTTGAATTAGAATGTGACATTGAGGCCGACACCGTAGTAGCGCAGGTTCGGGTAGTTGCGGGCCGAGTTGGCACCGCCCGAGTTCATGTTGCTGCCGAACTCCGACGACTCGGGATCGACGAACGAGCACTCGGTGAACGTCAGCAGGTTCTCGGCATTGAAATAGATCTTGAACTTCTGCACGCCGAACTTCTTCGAGATGCGCTCGGGCAGCGTGTAGCCCAGCTGGATGTTCTTCAGACGCAGGTAGCTGCCGTCGAACATGTAGATATCGGATCCCATGCGCCAGTTGTTCTGGTTCGACGGGTCGGAGATGTCGGTCAGACGCGGCCAGCGGGCATCCGTGTTGGTCGGCGTCCAGAAGTCGAGCTGGTGCTCGTACATCGTGTAGCCGTAGTTCGAGTGGAACGGCTCGACCATCTCGCCGCGGATCATCATGTCGCGCTTGAGCACACCCTGCAGGAAGATCGACAGGTCGATGCCCTTCCAGGCCACGTTGTAGGTGAAGCCCACCGTGTAGCGCGGGAAGGCGTTGCCCAGATAGTAACGGTCGTTCTCGTCGATCACGCCGTCGCCGTTGCGGTCCACGAACTTCACGTCACCCGGCTTGACGGTCTTGCCCGTCGGGATGGCCGAATTGGCGATCTCCTCGTAGCTCTGGAAGAAGCCGTCGGTCTTGTAGCCGTAGTAGGAGTTGAAGGGCAGGCCCTCGCGCGTGATGCGCCAGAACTCCTCCTGGTTGGCGATCGACTCGAAGCCCTCGTAGTGGAGCACCTCGTTCCACGAGTCACCGATGTTGAACTGGAAGAAGTGCGACCAGTCGCGCTTCTTGAGCGCATAGCTGATCGAAAGCTCCCAACCCTGCGTGCGCATCTCGCCGGCATTGTAGTTCTGGAGCTCGGTACCCAGCATCAGCGGGGTCTGCGGCTTGACCAGGATGTCGGTCGTATGCTTGTTGAAGTAGTCGAAGCCCAGGTTGAGCGTACCCTTGAAGAACGAGGCGTCGAAACCGATGTTGAAGGTCTTCGAAACCTCCCACTGCAGGTTGTCGGTACCGAGCTGGAAGCCGGCGCCGCCGACCATCGCGTTGTTGAAGGCGTAGATGTTCGAGTAGACGTTGTAGGTGGTGAAGTACTGGTAGTCGCCCACCGACTGGTTACCCAGCGTACCGTACGATCCGCGGATCTTCAGATCACCCACGTTGTCGCGGTAGCTCTCCATGAAGGCCTCCTCCGAGAGGCGCCATCCGAGCGAAACCGAAGGGAAGAAGCCCCAGCGCAGGTCGGAACGGAATTTCGACGAACCGTCGTAACGGAACGAGAACTCGGCATAGTAGCGGTTGTCGTAGTCGTAGGAGGCACGTCCGAAGAGCGAGGTGAGCGAGGTGCGGGTCGTGGCCTCGGGCGTCACGGTCGAGCTGCCCAGCACGGCCTCCGTACCGTCGCCCTTGATACCCAGATCGGGATCGGCCCACTTGAGCGAAACCTGGTTCGCCTCCGAGGTATAGGACTCGTTCGAGGCACCGAACAGCGCGGCCACGTGGTGCTTGCCGAAGGTGCGGTCGAAGTCGAGCATCAGCTGCGAGTTGATCAGGTAGGCACGCTGGTTCCAGTCCTCCGACTTGTCGTCGTTGTTGGCCGAGCGGCCGTCACCGATCGGGTTGCCCGCCGCATCGGTGTTGTAGAAGATCACCTCATGGGTGCGCGTGTAGCGGTGGTCGGCGAAGATGTCGGCACCCAGCACGCCGCGCAGTTTCAGGCCGTCGATGATCTTCACCTCGGCCGAGAGGTTGGCGTTCACGTAATCGTTGCGGTAACGGTTGTAACCGCCCTCCTGGAGCAGACCCAGCGAGTTGAAGTCCGTCAGCTTGTCGTTGAGCAGGTATTTGCCCGTGGCGGGATCATACTGACGGTAATAATAGTAGGTCGGGATACGCGATGCGTTGGCGATGGCGTTGCCGTCGATCGTCGTCTTGCTGTTCTCGTGCGAATAGGAGAGCAGCGCCGTCACCTTCACGCGCTTGTACTCGGTCGTAAGGTTCGTACGGAAGTTGTAGCGCTGGCGTCCGTAGTCGGGGCCCACGTAGTTGCTCTCCTGGTCGAAGTAGCCGGCCGACACCATGTAGGTCGTGTTGGCACCGCCGCCCGATACGCTGACGTTGTAGTTCTGCTGCATGGCCGTCTGGAAGATCTCGTCCATGAAGAAAGTGCCGTTGCCGTGCTCTTTGAGGTCACGGATCTGCTCGGCCGTGAAGGCGGGCGCGAGACCGGCGTTGGCCTTGGCGATGTTGAGCAGCGTGGCGTTCTGCCATCCCTCGACCGGCGTGTAGAGGACATCGGGCTGCTGCCAGCCGACCTGGGCGGTCAGCTCGACCGTCGGAGCCTGATTCAGCTTACCCTTCTTGGTCGTCACGAGCAGCACGCCGTTGGCGGCACGCGAACCGTAGATGGCGGCCGTACCGGCGTCCTTGAGCACCGAGACATTCTCGATGTCCGAAGGATTGAGCTTGTTGAACGACGAGTTGTCGGAAACCAGTCCGTCGATGACGATCAGCGGCTGGTTGTTGTTCATCGTACCGATACCGCGGATGTTGATGTTGAGCTGGTTGTCAGCAGGGTCGTTGCTTCGCTGCTGGATAACGAGGCTGGGCGACGTACCCTGCAGCGCCTGCGTGAGGTTGGCCACCGAACGCTCGGCAATGGCCTCCGACTTGATCTGATCGACGGCGCCCACCGTGCTGCGGCGCGTCGTCGTACCGTAACCGATGACGATCACGTCGTCCACCATCTGCGAGTCCTCGGCAAGCGTCACGTCGAGCAGCGTCCGGTTGGCTACCGGAAGCGTCTGCGACTCATAGCCGATGAACGAGAAGGTCAGCTCGGCATCGGGAGCGCAGGAGATCTCATAAGTTCCGTCGATTCCGGTCGAAGTTCCGGTCGTGGTGCCTTCGACAAGGACGGTGACGCCGAGCAGGGGCTGGCCTGCAACGTCATTCACGGTACCCCGGACAGTCACCTTACGGTCTTGTACCGAGGCACTTGCATCGGATGTTTCGGCCGCAAACCCAAGGGGGGGGGTGATCAGCAGCGCCAAAACCGCCAGAATGATTTTGTGCCCAAGTTTGATCATAGGTATTGAAAGTTTGGTTAATGTTTGGTAAAAAATAAGACAAACCCGTCCGGAAGCGCAGGCTCCGGATACGGTCGGATTGTTCAGAAAAGAAGAAGTCGGGAAACTGTAAAAAGAGGCCGGCCGGCCAATGCTCGGCCGTCGATGAGTCGGGAGCAAAGTTTTTCCATAGGTTCGTGGTTTTCAGGTTTGGTAGTTTCGGTGCGACAAAAGTAAAAATTAGCCCTTATCTGAAAAATGAAAAGCCCTTCCATTTTATCGGAGAGGCATCGGCCCATACTATTTTGTCAGGAAATCATACTTTGCAGCCGGATACTCAAACGTACTTTTTCCCCTCTCCAGGCAACCACATCGGGTCGATTCATACCAAAACGAGACATCAGCAGCACAAAAGCAGACAAAAACAGACCGGACACAGTCCGAACGGTCGCAGGGTACCGGGACATCGGAAAAACCGGGCAGCCACACCAAACAGGGATTGCGGCAGGTCGCGTATCGACAGGCTGGCGAGACACGCCGCGCAACACAACGGCCGATCGGAGCGCCGCTTTTGTCCGGCAAGGTTCGTCCGGAGGCCGCGACTTCGGCCGCAAAACGGAAACGTGAATCCGGCCGTCTTGTGAAAACGCCGGAGTTGCGGTCGCGGACAAAACGGGCCGGCACCCCCGGGCTCCACAAAAACAGGGAGTGTACAGATAAAACAGTGGCGCGGAAACCTGCAGGTTTCCGCGCCACGACTCGCGCAATTATTGCGGTTCCGAAATCAGATAGCGCCCGAGATCAGGAAGACGGCAGCAACCGTCAGAATGGCATAAAGCTCGGGGAATGCAGCCAGAATCAGCGTCTTACCCATCACGTCATGGCCGTTGCCGATGGCGGCGATACCGTTGGCGCAAATCCGTGCCTGATAGTAGGCCGAGAAGAGGCAGACGAAACCCGTCAGCAGGCCGGCGCCGAAGATGGCAGCACCCTGAAGCATGGTGATCGACTCCGTAAGGAAGCCCTTGATGATGAAGTAGCTGACGAAGCCGTAGAGACCCTGCGAGCCGGGAATGGCCGACAGAATCATGTAGCTACCGAAGGCGCCGCCGTTCTTTTTCATCGCTCCGACGGAGGCCTGACCGGCAATCGAAGTACCGATACAGCTCGCTGCGCCCGAAAGGCCCACCATCAACGCTACGCCGATGTAGCCCAGAATAATTGCAGTTGTCATTTCCATAATGATTTGAAGTTTTTTAGTTATTGATTTTCAGTTTGATCCATTTTGCGCAGCGGGTTGAATGTCCGCATCGACATTTCGAAACCCGCATTCTTGTAGAACTCCACGAACGTCAGACGCATCGGATGCACGAACGACGAGATGGTGGACATGAAGAGGTTGATGCCGTGGCCGATGAGCAGAATCGGCGTCATGATGAGCAGCCGCGTCACGATACCGGCGTCATCGGGGACGAAACCGCCGGCCAGGGAGTTGAATACCGTAGCAAGCACACCGCCCGAAAGACCGATGGCGAAGAGTCGGATGTACGACAGCACGTCGGAGAGGATACCCGTAATATTATTATAAGTATCCCACAGACCGACACCCAGATTGAGGAAGGGGTTCTTGCCCGGCGAGTTGAAGAAGAGCATCAATACGGCGCCCAGACCGACCGTCGCATAGAAGGCCGGCGAGGAGGTCGTATAGAAGGGAATCACCCACGAGGGGTTGAGCATCGGCAGGCCTCCGGCCAGGCTTCCGGCCAGGATCACCAGCAGCCAACCCAGCGAAGCGAGCGAATAGCGGAAACCGGCCGTCAGGGAGATCGTCACCACCTTGAGCAGCATGCCGAACATGATCTGCACGATGCCGATAGCCAGCGCCACCGAGAAGAACTGTCCCTGGAAGTCGTAGAACGGCACCGAGGGAAACCACTCCTTCATGCTGACACCGAAGAACGATCCGCAGAAGAGGCCGAAGACCACGGTCATCGCGCCGCACAGCGTGGCGAACCAGGCTGCCTGGCGCATCATGCCGGGACGGCGGTTCTTCGACAACATCCAGGCGCCGAGCAGCGTGAGGATGGCTCCGTAGCCCGCATCGTTCAGGCAGATGCCGAAGAAGAGCATGTAGAACGGCGCGAAGAAGGGCGTAAGGTCCAGCGTCCCGTATTTCGGCCGGGCGTACATGTCGCCGACCAGCTCGAAGACGCGGGCGAACCGGTTGTTTTTCAGTTTGACGGGCGTATCGTCCTCCGGAGTCGGATCCGACTTGAGGTAGACGACGCCGGGATAGGCCTCCAGCAGCTCATCGACACGCGCCGAAGTCTCCTTCTCGGCCCAGCCCTCCATCACCACGAGCGTACCGTCGGCCGCCGGTTGTGCCGTGGCCTGCACCTGCACCTCCTGCAGCCGCTCGCGGAGCGAGGCGCCGTAGCGGGCCAGATCCCGTTCCGAAGCCGCCACGCGCGAGAACTCGCCGTCCAGCGCCCGGAGTTTCTCCCCGGCCCCGGCAATGCGGCGCTCGGCCTCGCGGACATCCATCTGCGGGGCCTTCATCTCCTGCGCATCAAGGTCCAGCTCCTCGCCCGGGGCCGTCACGACGACAAACCACACGGTCGAGTCGTTGCGCGATATCTCGACTATCGTACGTCCTTCGCCCCACTCGGCCGCGGACTTGTCGAAGACGTTCCGCTGGGCCGAGAAGTAGCGCAGCACGATGCCTTCGCCGGCAAGACGTCCGAGCCGATCGGCATCGAACGCTCCCCACGGGCGGAGCTCCTCGGCCGACTTCTCCAGCCGGCCGATCTCGGCATACAGGGCCGCAGCATCGCGCTGGGCCGCAGCATAGTGCTCATAGGCCTCCTCTCCCGAGGCGAACGGTCGGGCCGCCGCATCGCAGCGCTCCGCGTCCGAGCGGAACGTCCGCACGAACTCCAGGGCGCGGGTGCAGCCCTCGATATCGAGCAGCAGCTGGCGGTCCTCCTCGGAGGGCTCCCAGCCCTTGGTGGTGATGTCCACCAGCCCGAGTTCGCGGAGCCGCCCGATGAAATCGCCGCTTTGTGCCGCATAGAGCACAAAGTCGTATTTCGACATTTTAGCTATCATAACATCGCGCCCTCCCCGGCTGCCTGCTGTTTGGTTTTCACGATTTTCTGGGCCGACTTCGAGAGGTTCTCCTCGTCCTCCATGAAACGCTTGATCTTCCGGATGGCATCCTCATAGCCGGGAATCTGCACCTTTTCGTACAGGTTCACCTTCTGCGTGGTCTTGCGGCGGGCGAAGTCGAGCAACTCCATCCGCCGGCTGTAGACCTCGTATTCGATGCCGAGCCGGGCCAGCCGTTTCAACAGATCGACGCCGTCGGCGAACCACACCGGCGACGAGAAGAGGTCGTAGGGACGCTCCTCGAAGAAGACCTCCTCGAGCACCGGGATGCGGACGCCGGCGATCTTCTGCGTTGCAAGCCCCACGTCGGAGACACGCAGCAGATCGACGTCGAACTCGCCCCAGAGTGCCGCCATGTAGTCGTACTCGGCCATCAATGCGTCGAGCCGACGGCGGTACTCACCCGCGGTGTCCTTCGCCTTCTTCACCTCCGAGCGCAGCGCCGACTCCTTGCTCTTGATCGTCGGCAGGGCCTTCTGCCGCATCTTGAGCTGCTTGCCGAGCTCGCCCAGCGAGGTTTTGTTGTATTGAAACTTAATTGCCATGTTCGTTCAGTTTTTCCGATTACCGCCACCGGCCGCCGGATCCGCCTGCCGTGCCGCTCCGCACGCGCAGACGCCGATCGTTCGGGCCGGGGCACAACCTGCGGAGTCTGCCGCCCGGCCGGCTCCCGATTCCGGGCCGCCGGGCCGGAGCGCCCCGCCTGCCGGCGTCAGGCCTCTTTCCAGTATTTGCGGATGAGCTCCTCCTTGATGCCGACCTCCTCTTTCGAGAAGTACTTGGCGAAGAGTCCCCACGCCGTGTCGAGCATCTCCGTGATATCGATATTGACGTCGATGGCCAGCAGCTTCTCCGAATAGTCGTGGGCGAACTTCAGGGCACGCTCGTCGTAGTCCGACAGGTCGAAACCGTTCTCGAGTTTCGTCTTGGCGTTCGCAGCATCGGCGTAGAGGCGCACGCAGGCATTCATCACCTGCGGGTGGTCCTCACGCGTCTTCTTGCCAATGACCAGCTGCTTCAGACGCGACAGCGAACGGAACGGGTCCACGATGACCTTGCCCGTATCGGAGTCGTTGCGCAGGAAGAGCTGACCCTCGGTGATGTAACCCGTGTTGTCGGGGATGGCGTGCGTGATGTCGCCGCCCGACAGGGTCGTCACGGCGATGATCGTGATCGAGCCGCCGTTGGGCAGCTGCACGGCCTTCTCGTAGATCTTCGCCAGGTCCGAATAGAGCGATCCGGGCATCGAGTCCTTCGAGGGGATCTGGTCCATACGGTTCGAGACGATGGCCAGGGCATCGGCGTAGAGGGTCATGTCGGTGAGCAGCACCAGCACCTTCTCGCCCTTGTCCACGGCGAAATACTCGGCAGCAGTCAGCGCCATGTCCGGCACGAGCAGTCGTTCGACGGGCGGGTTCTCCGTCGTATTGACGAACGAGACGATACGGTCCAGTGCACCGGCGTTCTCGAATACCGACTTGAAGTAGAGGAAGTCATCGTTCGTGAGGCCCATGCCGCCCAGGATGATCTTGTCGGCCTTGGCACGCAGCGCCACGTTGGCCATCACGGCGTTGTAGGGCTGGTCGGGGTCGGCGAAGAAGGGGATCTTCTGGCCCGTGACGATCGTGTTGTTGAGGTCGATGCCGGCGATGCCCGTAGCGATCAGCTCCGAAGGCTGGATACGCCGGAAGGGGTTCACCGTCGGGCCGCCGATCTCGCGCGCCTCGCCCTCGACGGCCTCACCGCCCTCGAGCGGCTCGCCGTAGGCGTTGAAGAAGCGGCCGGCAAGGGCGTCCGAGACGCGCAGCTTGGGAGGCTCGCCGTGGAAAATGACCTCGGAGTCCGTAGCCAGCCCCTCCGTTCCGGCGAAGACCTGCAGCGTCACGTTCTCGCCCATGATCTTCACCACCTGCGCGAGCTTGCCGCCCACGGTGGCCAGCTCGTCGTTGCCGACGCCCGTGGCGCGGAGCGTCACGGTCGCCTTGGTGATGTTGTCGATTTTGGTATATATCTTCTGAAATGCTCGTGTTGTCATGGCTTATTTCGTTTTTTCACCCACATACTGTTCGATCTGCTTGCGGTAATCCTCGAACTTCGCGGATTTCCACTCCGAGTAGTTCATCTGCCGGAAGAGGTTGATCAGACCCTTGAAGAACTGCGAGCACTCCTCGAAGTCGGCGAAGTCAAACGACTTGCGGCAGACGTCGAGCACCATCTCGTACATCATCTTCTGACGCTCGATCGGGCAGTTGGCGTCGATGTCGTCGAAGGCGTCCTGCTGCAGGATCACGAAGTCGATGAGCTCCGACTTCCAGAACCGCTCGTGGTACTCCACGGGCACGCCGTCGTCGCCGAGAATGTTGATCTGGTCGTTGGCCTCCTTGCCGCGCTGCACGATGGTCTTGCCCGCATAGACGAGGTCCACCCAGTCCTTCTCGATGTGCTCGTCGAGGTATTCGCGGATCTCGGGATACTCGAGGTACTTCGAGTAAGACTCCAGCGGGTCGATGGCCGGGTAGCGCTTCGAGTCGGCACGGCCCTGCGAGAGGGCGTAGAAGCAGCGCGCGGCCTTCTTGGTCGATTCGGTCACCGGCTCCTTGAGGTTACCGCCCGCGGGCGACACCGTACCGAGGAAGGTCACCGAACCGGTCTTGCCGTTGTTGAGCGTCACCAGGCCGGCGCGCGAGTAGAAGTTCGAGATGATCGCCGAAAGGTCCATCGGGAAGGCATCCTGACCCGGAAGTTCCTCGAGGCGGTTCGACATCTCGCGCAGCGCCTGCGCCCAGCGCGACGTCGAGTCGGCCATGACAAGCACCTTGAGGCCCATGGCGCGGTAGTACTCGCCGATGGTCATACCCGTATAGACCGACGCCTCACGCGCCGCAACGGGCATGTTCGACGTATTGCAGATGATGATCGTACGCTCCATGAGCTTGTGGCCCGTGCGGGGGTCCACCAGTTCGGGGAACTCCTTGAAGATCTCAACCACCTCGTTGGCACGCTCGCCGCAGGCCACCATGATGATGACGTCGGCATCGGCCTGTTTCGAGATGGCGTGCTGCAGCACCGTCTTGCCGGCACCGAACGGCCCGGGAATGAAGCCCGTACCGCCCTCGGCCATCGGGTTGAAGGTGTCGATCGCCCGCACGCCCGTCTCCATGACGCGCGACGGACGCGGCTTCTCGCGGTAGCAGCGGATGGCCTGCTTGACGGGCCACTTCTGCACCATCGTCACCTCGTGGTCGCGCCCCTCGGCGTCGGTCACCACGGCGATCGTGTCGGTCACCTTGTACTTGCCGGCCTTGGCCACGCTCTTAACCGTATAGGTGCCGGTCATCGTGAAGGGAACCATGATCTTGTGCATGACCCACTGCTCCTTGACCTCACCGAGCCACGATGCGGCCGAGACCTTGTCGCCGGCAGCGGCCAGCGGCGTGAACTCCCACTGGGCCGAGAAGTCGATCGGCTCGGTCACCGAACCGCGGGAGATGAAGAGGCCCTCCATCTTCTCGAGGTCGTTCTGCAGACCGTCGTAATTGCGCGAAAGCAGACCCGGAGCCAGCGTCGCTTCGAGCATGTGCCCCTCGAACTCGACCCGGTCGCCGATCTTCAGACCGCGCGTACTGTCGAAAACCTGTACATAGGCCGCATCGCCTATGACCTTGATGACCTCGGCCATCATTCGGGTATCTCCCGCATACACGTAGCAGATCTCGTTCTGGGCCACGGCTCCGTCGGCCTTGACGATCACGATGTTGGAGATGATACCGTTTACACGTCCTGTTGTTTTCATCGTATGTTGTCTATTGTTTATTTTCAATCAGTTGCCGGGCATCCAGTCCCTCGACCAGCCGGGCGAACAGTTCGCGTCCGCGCGCCGGGTCGAGGCGCGACCAGCGCGCCACGATATTCACCCGCACCAGGTAGGAGAGCAGGGCATCGATGTCGAAATAGTCGAACACGGCCAGCTCCAGGGCCTCGCGCCAGCGCACCAGGTCGAGCTTGTGCTCCTTCTCCACGAGGTTCGCCTCCTCGTTCACCGCCGCGATCACGGCATCCACATAGGGGAGCTCGCCGCGGAGTCCGAAATCGGCGGCCGAGCTCCGCTGGAGCTGTTCGACCACCTCGCCCCCGCCTACGACGGTCTCCTCGACGGCACGTCCCGCCGCACGGGCCGACACGGCGGCCGCGATGTTGCGCAGGTTGCGGTCGAAGGCCGACCATTCGCGCAGGAAGCGGCTCTCGGCCGCTTCGCAAACCGTATAGTAGGCTCCGAACAGGGCACGTTCGAAGCGCTGCGTCGTATCGATCTCGAGCGCCTCCTCACCCTCCGGGTCGGCATACGCCCGGATGACGCGGGCCACGGCCTCGGGCATCCTCACGGGATTCCGGAGCTCCTCCTCGAGCTCTTCGCGCGTGAGGAGTCCCAGCGGATTGCAGGCCGTGCGTCCGGCACGCAGGGCGGCCAGGTTCTCGCAGTCGTAGTAGCCGTAGAGCAGCCGCACCTGCCGGGCATCGCGCGCCGAGACGCCGTCGATCACCTCATCGACGATGGCCCGGGCATCGAACCCCTTGGTGTCGGCATCAAGGGCATACTCCCGCAATCCGGCAACCAGACAATAATAATCGGTCGCAAACATCGCTATTTATCGGCCTTGAACAACATCCGGGATACCTTCTCGCGGAGATAGCCGCTCAGCAGCGCCTCCAGATCGGCGTCGGAGAACGAGATGTAGTAGCCGCCCTCCTTGGCGCCCACGCGGAAGCCCGTCTTGACCTCCTTCGACCAACCCACCTCGACACCGGCCGCAAGCAACTCCTTGGCGCTCTTCTCGAAGGCCGCGTCGAGCGTCTTGCGCTCCGCCTCGGGCAGCAGCGCCTCGAGTTCGACCTTGCCGCCCTCGGCACCGTTCCAGTTCCGGGCCACGGCCAGCAGCATCTCGCGGATGAAATCCGGATCGAGCGAGGTCTTCTTCACCCCTTCCGAGGTGGTGCGCGCCACGATCAGCGAGGCGATCTCCGACTTGATCTTCGCCACGGCCTGACGGCCAGCCAGCGCGATCTCGGTCATCGTGTTCTTGCCGACATCCTCGGCCTTGGCCTGGGCCTTGCGGACGATCGAGTCGGCCTCGGCGTGAGCCTCGGCCACAATGCGCTCGGCCTCCTTGCGGGCTTCGGCCAGCACCCGGTCGGCCTCGGCGCGACCCTTCTCCAGACCCTCGTCATAGAGCTTGCGGGTCAATTGTTCCAGTTTGTTCTCCATAGCGTTTATTCGGTTTTGATTATCGTTTTTCGGTTTTGGCCTACAAATATAGAAAAGATTCCCGGAAAACCGCGCCTTCGGGCAACAATTTATCCGCTTTTAAGCAATTCGGACAACAAAGCCGGCCGACAGACGAATCTGCCGGCCGGCCCCGAAGGTTTCAGCACGCTCACTGATGCTGCGGGCGCAGCAGATCCTGCACCACCTTGACCGGCGAGAAGGTCAAGACGGGCACGTCCACGAAGACCGTATTCCACCGCGCCATCGAGCCGTTCCACAGTCCCGGCAACTCCTGTGCACGCAGTTCGCGGCCGCCGCTCGACTTCGACGAGATGAAGCCCGTCGCGGGATCGACATAGCGCCGCAGGTCGAAGTGTCCGCCCTGCGCATCGCGCACGCCGCAGACCAGATCGACGGGGTTGAAGTGCGTGGCCGACTTCATCAGGGGCAGGTCGGCCGGTGCGATCTGGCTCGACTCGGCGATCTGCAGCGACTCCGTGCCGTCGGAGTTTGCCACCCAGAACGGGCCGCCGCCCGGCTCGCCTTCGTTGCGGACCATGCCGCACACACGGATCGGACGGTCGAGCACGGCGCGCAGCAGCGCGGCGTCGTAACTTTCGGGCAGCATCACGCACAGCCGCGTCTCGACGAAGCGGGCGACCGCATCGAGGTCGGCCGTACCTGCATCGATGGCACGCAGACAGTCGAACGCCTCACGCTGGAGGTCGATGAGCACGCCGGCCAACGCCTTCTTGTAACGGACCGTATCGCCGCGCCGGGCATCGGTGGTCACGTTGTCGATGTTCTTGATGAAGATCAGATCGGCATCGATCTCGTTCAGGTTCTCGATCAGCGCGCCGTGACCGGCCGGGCGGAAGAGCAGCGAGCCGTCCTCCTGCCGGAAGAGCGTGTTGTCGGGATTCACCGCCACGGTGTCCGTCGCGGGCTTCTGCACCGAGAAGGAGATGTCGTAACGCACGCCGTAGCGGGCCTCATACTGCGGCACCTTCTCCGCAAGCAGCGTCCGGAAAGCCTCCATGTGCTCGGGTGATACGGTGAAGTGCAGCCGCACGACACCGTTCGAGGCGGCGTAGGCGGCACCCTCGACCAGATGCTCCTCAACGGCCTTGCGCGCTCCGTCGGGATAGGCGTGGAAGGTCACCAGCCCCTTGGGCTTGTGGCCGTAGTTGAGTCCTCCGTTCACGATGGCATCGACCGTGGCGCGGTCGTCGGCCTCGGGAGGCAGCACGGCCCGGAGTTCGGGCCAGAAGGCGAAGCGCTCGATGTTTTCGAGCAGCACGTCGATGCCCTTTCCGCGCTTGCCCTCATTGACAAACTCGAAGAGTTCCTTGAACATCCGCGTGGCTGCGCCCGATGCGGGCACGAACTTCACCACGCGCAGCCCCGCCACGGCCGCATCGTACCGTGCGACGGCCGCATCGACCTCGGCCCCGTCGAGCACCAGCACGCCGTCGCCGGGCGACGCCGCGCGGACGACCTTCAGGAAGGGGAATCCCCGGCGGAAATTTTCGACCTGTTCCTCCACCCGTTCGGGAGTCAGACCGTGGTCGGCGATCTGTTTCAAATCTTGCGGTGTAAACATATCGGTTTTCGTTTTATGGTTTGTCCTGCACACACCGGCACCGGGACCGGCCGGTCCGCGGCGCCGACCGCCGCCCCGAAGGCCCGCCCGAAACCGGCGGGGGAGACGATATTGGGAGCTGCGATCATTCAAAGTTATCAAATTATTCCTAACTTTGCACATCATGATCCGAGAATTTCATCATATCGACCTGCGCGACCGCAACAGCTTCGGCGTCGCACAGCGGGCCGAGAGGCTCGTCGAATTCGAGACCCCGGCCGACCTGCGGGAGCTCTTCGCCGGCGGCATACCCGAACGCTGGACCGTCCTGAGCGGCGGCAACAACATCCTCTTCACCCGCGACTACGACGGGATGCTGCTGACCCCGGTCGCCCGCGGCATCGGAATCGTCTCGGACGACGGAGAGCGGGTCTGCGTACGGGCCGAAGCGGGCGTCGAATGGGACGACCTGGTCGAGTGGTCGGTCGAGCGCGGGCTGTGGGGCATCGAGAACCTCTCGCTGATCCCCGGAAAGGCCGGCGCGGCCCCCGTGCAGAACATCGGGGCCTACGGCTGCGAGGCCGGAGACTCGATCGAGCGGGTCGAGATGTACTGCGTCGAGACGGGCGCCATGCTGACACTCGACGCCGCACACTGCGGCTTCGGCTACCGCGAGAGCGTCTTCAAGCATTCGCTCAAGGGGCGGGTCGTCATCACGGCCGTCGAACTGCTGCTGCACCGCACGCCCCGCCCGAAGCTGGGCTACGGCGACGTGGAGCGCGAGGTCGAGGCCCGCGGCGGGGCGACGCTCCGCAACATCCGCGAGGCGGTCTGCGCCATCCGCCGTGCCAAGCTGCCCGACCCCAAGGTGCTGGGCAACGCGGGCAGTTTCTTCAAGAACCCGGTCGTCGGGGCGGACACGGCCGCACGGCTGCTGGCCGAATTCCCCGACATGCCCCACTACCCCGCCCCGGAAGGCCGCGTGAAACTGGCCGCCGGATGGCTGATCGACCGTGCGGGGCTGAAGGGGCACCGCGAGGGCCGCGTGGGGGTGCACGAACGGCAGGCGCTCGTGCTGGTGAACCTCGGAGGCGCCACCGGAGGCGAGGTCATCGCCTTTGCCCGCAAGGTGCAGGAGGCGGTCCACGCACGTTTCGGCATCGCCATAGACACGGAAGTAAACATCCTGTGATATGAACCTGATCGACGCATTCCAGCAATACATCGAGGAGAACCGGTTGCTGACCCGCGACGACCGCATCCTGCTGACCGTTTCGGGCGGCGTGGACTCGATGGTCATGCTCTCGCTCTTCACCCGCTGCGGCTACACGGTGGGGGTCGCCCACTGCAACTTCCAGCTCCGCGGCTCGGAGAGCGACGAGGACGAGGTGCTCGTGGCCGAGGAGGCCGCACGCTGCGGCGTGCCGTGCTACAACAAGCGGTTCGAGACCGCCGCCGAGATGGAGCGCACGGGCGAATCGATGGAGATGGCGGCCCGGCGGCTGCGCTACGCATGGTTCGACGAGCTGAGCCGCGAATACGGCTACACGGCGGTGGCCGTCGCCCACCACGCCGACGACTCGATCGAGACCTTCTTCATCAACCTGCTGCGCGGCACCGGGCTGCGCGGCCTGACCGGCATCTCGACCCAGGTGGGACGGATCGTCCGCCCGCTGATGTTCGCCTCGCGCAAGGAGATCCTCGAATATGCCGTGCAGAACCACATTCCCTTCCGCGAGGACTCGTCGAACCGCTCGACGAAGTACCTCCGCAACAAGATCCGTCTGGGCCTCATCCCCCGCATCCGGGAGATCAACCCCAAGTTCACGGAGCTCATGCGCAAGAACCTCGGGCGGCTGACCGACGCACAGCTCTTCATCAACCACGGCATCGAGCGCATCCGCGACGAGGCCGTCACCTCGGAGGAGGGCATCGACACGATCTACCCGGACCGCATCGACCCGGCCTTCCCGCGGGGGTTCGTCATCTACGAACTGCTCAGCTCCTCCTACGGATTCAAGGGCGACGTGGTCGATTCGCTCTGCCGCGCCCTCGACGAAGGGGCTACCGGGCGGAAGTTCTACGCCCGCGACCGCATGGCCGTCATCGACCGCGGACGGATCGTCGTCTCGCCCATCGCCCCCGACGACGACTGCCTGACCACCGTGCCGCAGGGCGCCCTGCGCAGCTACTGCGGCAACGCGGTGCTCTTCTACGAATACTGCCCGATCGACGACATCCGCACGTTCGGCGTCCCGGAGCACATCGCGCAGGTCGATGCCGACAAGCTGCGCTTCCCGCTGACGCTCCGCCGCTGGCGCGAGGGCGACTGGTTCATCCCCTACGGCATGACGGGCCGCAAGAAGGTGAGCGACTACCTGATCGACGCCAAGGTTTCGACCCCCGAGAAACAGCGCCAGTTCGTGCTGCTCTCGGGCGACGAGATCGTCTGGCTCGTCGGCCGCCGCATCGACGACCGCTACCGCCTGACCCGCGACACGGAGAACGTGCTGCGCATCACCAAAGAGATCGTATGACATGGCCAAGAGCGCTGTAAAATTCAAGGATACGGTATCCGAGTACGAACGCCTGGCCCGGGAGATCCGGAGCCGGAAGTTCGCCCCCGTCTACCTGCTCATGGGCGAGGAGAGCTACTTCATCGACTCGCTGGCCGACCTGCTTGCCGCAACGGTGCTCGACGAGGCCGCACGGGCCTTCAACCAGATCACCGTCTACGGCCGCGACACCGAGGCCGGGCAGGTGGTGAACCTCTGCCGGCAGATGCCCATGATGGGATCGTACCAGGTGGTGATCCTCAAGGAGGCCCAGCAGTTGCGCGGCATCGAGCGTCTCTCGCTCTACACGCAGAAGCCTTCGCCGACGACCATCCTCGTCATCTGCCACAAGGAGAAGAACGTGGACAAGCGCTCGGCCTTCTACAAGGGGTGTACGGCCAACGGCGCGGTGCTCGAATCGGTCCGCCCGCGCGACTACGAGATCGCCTCGTGGCTCCAGCAGTTCATCCGGGAGCGGGGGCTGACGATCGACGCCAAGGCGCTGTCGATGCTCACCGACCACCTCGGCACCGACATCGCGAAGATCTCGAACGAACTGCACAAACTCACGGTCTCGCTGTCCGAGGGCACGACCCGCATCACCGATGCGGACATCGAGGCCAACATCGGCATCTCAAAGGATTTCAACAACTTCGAGCTCTGCAAGGCCGTCGCTACACGCGACATGGCCCGGGCGCTGATGATCGCCGACCACTTCGCCCGCAACCCCAAGGACAACCCGCTGCTGCTCACCATCATGGCCCTGTTCGGCCAGTTCCGCGACCTGTTCGTGGTCAATTACCTCGGCTGGCTCTCGCGCCGCAAGGGGCGCCCCTTCCCCCAGGACCAGGAGCTCATGCGGATCCTGCGCAAGAACAACACGTTCGTGCTCGGGGAGATCAAGCAGAATGCGGCCCGCTGGGACAACCGCAAGGTATTCAACATCCTGGGACTGCTGCGCGAATACGACGCCAAGAGCAAGGGGCTCAACTCGGGCGGAGCGTCGGACGGTGAGCTGCTGCGCGAACTGCTGCTGAAAATCTTCCTCCAGTGACCGAACTCCGCCTATACCAGACGATCCACATCGCCCGCGGCAGGGCCCGCAACGTCGCGGCACACATCGCCCTGCTCGACGCCGCCGCGCGCACGCTCTTCGGCCGCCGCTACATGCCCGGCACGGAACGCCTCACCTCCCGCATCGAGGCACTAGCCGCCGCCGAGCGCTATCCCCGCGCCGTCTCGGGATTCGTGCGCCTCGAACTGGCTCCCGACGGCCGGGAAGAGCTCCTTGCGGCCGGCACCTCGCTCTACGACGGATACGCCCTGCGCAGCCTGATGCCCGAGGCCGCAACCGTCCGCTACGACCTGCCGCTGACCGACGCCCCGACGACGCTCCGCGAAGCCGCCGTCGCGCTCGCCGACCTCGAAGCCGCCCGCCGCGGGGCGACGAAAGCCGTGCGTTGCACGGCCGACGGCACGCTCCTTTCGGCCGACGACGCCCCCCTCTTTGCCGTCAGCGGGCACACCCTGCTGGCACCCCCCGCCCCGGCCAGCGTCGAGGGGACATTGCTGCGCGAAGCGGCCCGGCGGATCGGGCTGACGCTCCGCGAGGAGCCCGTCCGGTGCGGCGACCTGCGGCGGCTGGACGAACTCCTCTATGTCGATCACCGGGGCATCACGGCCCTCTCACGCTGCGACGGCATTCCCTTCATGTCACTCACGGCCGAACGCCTGGCCGAATCTCTCGAGGCGCTGTTCCCTAAAATGTAGAAACCGGGGAGCGGCCTGCCGCACTACCTTTCGGGATTCCGTAAAATCCCGAATCCATGAAAAAAGCACTCTTCCTCTATGCACTCGCCGTCACGGCGCTGCTGCTCTGCACCCTGCGCCATTACCGGAGCGAGAACCGGCGTCTCGAACAGAATCAGACGGCCCTGGCCTCCGACCTGCACCACTACCGCACACGGCTGGGCGAGGAGGCCGCCTCGGCACAGGCCCTCCGCCTGCGCTGTGCGGAGTTCGAACGGCTGCACGACGCCGACGCCGAACGCATCCGCGCGCTCGGCATCCGGCTCCGCCGGCTGGAGGCCGCCTCGAAACACGTCACCAGAACCGAGGTCACCCTCCGCGCCCCGCTCGGCGATCCCCTCCTGCAACCGGCCGCACCGACACAGGATCCGCTCCGCCGCACCCCGCACGAGGCGCTGCTGCCCGACTCGCTGCGCCGCTTCCGCTGGAGCGACCCGTGGGTGACGGTCGAGGGAATTCTCGGCCGCGACTCGGTGGCCTGCCGCATCGAGAGCCGCGACACGCTGCGGCAGATCATCCACCGCATCCCCCGCCGCTTCCTCTTCATCCGCTGGGGTACGAAGGCGCTCCGGCAGGAGATCATTTCGTCGAACCCGCACACGCGGATCGTCTATTCGGAATACATCCGGATCGAACGGTAACCCCTCCGCCGAAGCGCTCTCCGCACGGCGGCAACGTCCCCGGCTGCAAAAAAGCGGTGGAAATCATTGCCTTTTTCAGTTTGTTGTGTATCTTTGCCCGATATGGAACGGATAGCAATCTTCCCGGGGTCGTTCGACCCCTTCACGCGCGGCCATGCCGCATTGGTGGACGAGGCCCTGAACCTCTTCGACCGGGTGATCATCGGCATCGGCAACAACTTCGCCAAAAAGGGCCTGCTGACCGTCGAGAACCGCAAGCGCCTGATCGACGACATCTATGCGGGCAACACGCGGGTCGAGGCCCGCATCTACTCCGGGCTGACCGGGGAGTTCGCCGAACAGGTTGCGGCCTGCGCCATCATCCGCGGCGTGAGAAACACCACCGACTTCGAATACGAACGCACGATGGAGGCCACGAACCACCGCATCTACCCCGAGATCACGACCGTCATGCTCTTCACTCCGGCCCCCGTGGCCGACATCTCGTCATCGACGGTCCGCGAGGTGCTCTCGTTCGGCCGCACCGTGGAGGAGTTCCTTCCCGAAGGCATCGAAATCGAAAAATACCTCTGACAAAACCCCAAGAAAAAGTAAGACCATGATGGAATTCACTGCTGAAATGATCGCCGGATTTCTGGGCGGCGAGATCGTAGGCGACAAGGCCGCGTCGGTGCACACCGTCTCCTCGATCGAGGAGGGAAAGGCCGGCTCGCTGGCCTACCTGACCAATCCGAAATACGAACCCTTTCTCTATACGACCCAGGCGTCCATCGTCCTGGTGAACAGCGATTTCACACCGTCACAGCCCGTTGCGGCCACCCTCGTCAAGGTGCCCGACGCCGGAGCCTGCGTCCTCAAGCTGCTCGAGATGTACAACGCCGCCAAGCCCCGCCGCAAGGGCATCAGCCCCCGCGCCTCGATCGAAGAAGGCGCCACCGTGGGCGAAGAGTGCTACATCGGCGACTTCACGGTCGTCGAGCAGGGCGTGCGGATCGGCCGCGGCTGCCAGATCTACCCGCAGGTTTATCTGGGCCGCGGGGTCACCGTCGGCGAGGGGACGATCCTCTACCCCGGGGTGAAGATCTACGAAGGGTGCTCGGTGGGCAGCCGCTGCATCCTCCACGCCGGCGCAGTAATCGGCGCCGACGGCTTCGGATTCATGCCCAATGCCGCCGGCGGATTCGACAAGATCCCCCAACTGGGCAACGTGGTCATCGAAGACGACGTCGAGATCGGCGCCAACACCTGCATCGACCGGGCCAAGACCGACTCGACCATCATCCGCCGCGGCGTGAAGCTCGACAACCTGATCCAGATCGGCCACAACGTACAGATCGGCGAGAACACCGTATCGTCGGCCCAGACTGGCATCGCCGGCACCTCGAAGGTCGGCTCGAACTGCTTCCTCGCGGGACAGGTCGGCATCGCCGACCACGTGACGATCGGCAACGGCGTAAAGGTGGGCTCGAAGAGCGGCATCGACAAGGACGTACCCGACGGCGAGATCCGCTTCGGCTACCCCGCCCTGCCGGGCATGCAGTACCACCGGGCCTCGGCCGTCTTCAAGCGGCTGCCCGAACTGGACAAGCGGGTCATCGCACTCGAAAAGGCACTCACGGAACTCAACAACAAATAACACACACCATGAAAAGAGCACTTATCCTGGCTGCCGCCGCTGCAGTGCTGTGCAGCTGCGCCAGCAAGAACCAGTTCGTCATCGAAGGCAACGTGGCCGGAACGAACGATGTCGTCTACCTGCTGGACAAGAAGCGCACGCCGCTCGACTCGGCAACGGTCGAGAACGGTGCATTCCGCATCAAGGGCGTGGCCGATACGCCGAGCGTGGCCTACCTGGCCGATGCCCGTGACATGCAGGGCACCTTCGCCACGATGGTGATCCTCGAACCGGGTACGATCACCGTGGCCGACAACGCGGAGAACCCCCAGTTCAAACTCGTGAGCGGCACCGTATCGAACGATGCCAACAAGGCATACTCCGAGGCCGGCATGGCCCTCACGAAGGAGTACCGCAACCCGGAGACGAGCGACGAGCGCCGCAGCGCCATCGAGAAGGAGTACGAGGCCCTGACCGACAAAGCCCTCGAGCAGAACCTTAGCAACTTCTTCGGCGCAATGCTCCTCTCGCAGCAGTCTTACGGCATGGGCGGGCAGGAGTTGCTCGACATGATCGCCAAGTTCCCGGCCGAGCTGCAGCAGACCGAACTCCTGACGACGCTCAAGACCACGGCCGAGCAGAAGCTCAAGACCGACATCGGCCAGCCCTACATCGACGTCGTGCAGAACGACGCCCAGGGCAAGGAGCTCTCGCTCAAGTCGGTGGTCGAGAACCCGGAGAACAAATACGTCCTGCTCGACTTCTGGGCTTCGTGGTGCGGCCCCTGCATGGGTGAGGTTCCCCACCTGAAGAAGACCTACGAGGAGTTCCACAAGAAGGGCTTCGAGATCTTCGGCGTATCGTTCGACAGCAAGGCCGAGGACTGGACCGAGGCCGTCGAGAAGAACGGCATGGATTGGATCCACGTCAGCGCCCTCTCGGGCTTCGACAACCAGGCCGCCGAGGACTACGCCGTGCGTGGCATTCCGTCGAACTTCCTGATCGACAGCGAGGGCAAGATCGTAGCCAAGGACCTCCGCGGCGACGAACTCTACGAGAAGATCGCCGAACTGCTGGCCGAATAACCCGACCGGCGCAACCACGCCCCTCCCCCGAGCGGAACTGCAAGGGGGAGGGGCTTTTTCGACCCTGAAGATGACACACGAACACCGTCCGACCAAAACCCCGCCCTACCGCATCATGGGCATCGACCCCGGCACCAACTACATGGGTTACGGCGTGCTGGAGGTAGACGGGCGCACGCTGCGCTCGGTCGTAATGGGCGACATCGACCTGCACAAACTGACCGACCCCTACGCCAAACTGCGCTACATCTTCGAGCGGGTCGGGGCGCTCATCGACGAATACCGCCCGCGCGAGGTGGCCCTCGAGTCGCCCTTCTTCGGCGAAAACGTGCAGTCGATGCTCAAGCTGGGACGTGCCCAGGGCGTGGCGATGGCTGCCGCGCTGAGCCGCAACCTTCCGGTCACCGAATACGCCCCGTCGCGGATCAAGCAGTCGATCACAGGCCGCGGCTCGGCCGCCAAGGAGCAGGTGGCCGCCATCGTCTGCCGGACACTCTCGGTCGAACGGCCGCTGCGGCGTCTCGATGCCACCGACGGCATGGCCGTCGCCCTGTGTCACTACTTCACCGTCAGTAACCCGCTCCAGGCCGCCATGGGCGACGACCGGGTCAAAGGGCTGGGCGGAGGCAAGAAGGCTGCCTCGAAAAACGGCTCGCAGAGCTGGGAACAGTTTCTGCAGCGGCATCCCGAACGGGAGATCAAATAAGCACGGAGAAACCAACCGTTGATTTACAGCGAATTACGATTATTTTACATTTTTTTTCGCAATTTTTTTACAAAATAATTTGCGAGTTTCGGATTTCTGCCCTATCTTTGCACTCGCAATAAAGGAAGGCACCGTAGCTTAATTGAATAGAGCATCTGACTACGGATCAGAAGGTTACAGGTTTGAGTCCTGTCGGTGTCACTGAAGAGGGAACATCTTTCAGATGTTCCCTCTTGTTTTTCCGGGGTTTGCCCTGCAGAGGTTGCCCCGCAATTTCGGACCTGCGGCATGGTGCGGCAGGCCCGTTTCATATCATTTCCGATCCCTCGCTGCTACCGCAAAGGCTGTTGCGACGCAAAGACGGCAGGGACGGGATCTCCCGGCCGGGGTTCGGCTCGCGACACATGAAACGGACGGGGGTATGGCCTGACAGCCATACCCCCGTCCGTTTATCCATGCAAGGCGCTGCGAATTCGCACACGGACCGCTGCGGATCACTCCTCCACCGTCCAACCGCCGCCCAGCGCCTTGTAGAGCTGCACGAGCGCCAGATGCTCATCGCGCACGGCATTGTTCAGTCCGATCTGGGCATCGAAATAACGCCGCTGGGCATCGAGCACGTCGATGTAGTTGATGTTGCCGCCGCGATACTGGATCGTCGCCAGTTCGACGTATTTGATCGCCGCATCGCGCAGACTCTCCTTGCGTTCGGCCGAGCGCCGGACGTTGCGGTAGGTCACCACCGCATCGTCGGTCTCCTTGAAGACCTCCAGCACCTTCTTTTCATACTTGAGCCGCGCCTGGTCATAGGCAGCCAGCGCCGCCCGGTACTTGGCCTGCTTGCGGCCGAATCCGAAGACCGGAGCCGTCACCGAACCCAGCACATGCGAGAACGGCGATTCGAAAATATGCGACAGCACGCCGTTCTCCACACCGCCCGTCAGCGTGAAGTTGAGCCGCGGGAAGCGGTCGGCATAGGCCACCCCGACCCCGGCCAGGGCCGCCTGCAGTGCCTGCTCGGAAGCCCGCACATCGGGACGCCGCTGCAGCAGCACCGAGGGGATGCCCACCGGAAGTTTCTCCGGCATGGTGATGTTGAGCGACAGGCCGCTGCGGCGGATCTTCTCGCCCGGATAGCCCGAAACCAGCAGCGAGATGCTGTTCTCCATCACCTTGATTTTCCGCTCGAGTTCCGGGATCAGCGCCGCCGTCGAGGCATACTCCACCTTTGCCTGCTGATAGACCGTCTCGGCCGTGAGACCGCTTTCGAAGCGCAGCTTCGCCAGACGCACGTCCTGACGCCGCGTCTCGAGCGTCTGCTTGACGATCGACAATTCGTTGTCGAGCGCCATCAACTGGAAATAGGCCGTCGCCACCTCCGCCACAAGCGTCATGCGCATGGCCCGCCACTCCTCGACCGACGCGAGGTATTCGGCACCGCCCTTGCGCTTGGCCCAGCGCAGGTTGCCCCAGAGGTCGAGCTCCCAGCTCACACCGACCTTGGCTCCCAGCTCGGGATCGTTGCTGAACGACTTCTGGTAGTAGTCGTTCGTCTCGCGGTCCCCATAGACGCGGGCCGAGAAGTCGGGCAGACGGCTGGCCTTGTCGATGCGGTAGAGCTGCCGCATCTGCTCGACACGGGCCGCTGCAGCAAGCATGTCCTTGTTGTTGTCGAGCGTCCGCTGGATGAGTTCGCAGAGCGCCGCGTCGCCGTAGAATTTCCACCACCCGATATCGGCAATGGTCGTCGAGTCGGTCACCCCGGCCACAAGCTGCTCGGGCAGGTTCAACTCCGGGGCCTTGCACTCGCGGACTGCCGAGCAGGAGGCCGAAAGCAGCGCCCAGCCGCCAACGAGAAGATATGTCGTGAATCGTTTCATCGTTTCATTTTTTCTTTGATGCGGTAAATCCAGACGAAGAAGAAGGGGACGAAGACGATACCCACCGAAATGGCCACCAGCATGCCGAAGAAGACACCGGTGCCGATTCCCTGACGGCTGGCCGATCCGGGACCCGAGGCGAAGACCAGCGGGAGCAGGCCCAGGATGAATGCCAGCGAGGTCATCACGATCGGGCGGAAGCGCAGGTGCGCCGCCACGATGGCCGCCTCGATGACGTCGCGGCCCTTCTCGACCTCCTCCTTGGCGAACTCGACGATCAGGATGGCGTTCTTGGCCACCAGACCCACGAGCATCACCAGTCCGATCTGGAAGTAGATGTTGTTCTCCAGCCCGCAGACCCAGATACCGAGATAGGCGCCGATTCCGGCCACGGGAAGCGAGAGGATCACCGCCACGGGCACCGACCAGCTCTCGTACTGTGCCGCAAGGAACAGGAAGACGAAGAGGAACGCCAGGGCAAGGACCACTCCGGTCTGACCGCTCACGTGCTTCTCCTGATAGGAAAGGCCGCTCCACTCGACACCCACGTTGGCCGGGAGGTGCTCATCGACGATCCGCTCGAGGGCGTCCATCGCCTGACCGGAGCTGTATCCGTGGGCCGCCTCGCCCGAGATGGTCGCCGCATTGAACATGTTGAAGCGCTTGATCGTACCCGGACCGGTCGTATAGTCGGTCGTACCGAGCGCCGTCACGGGAACCATCACCCCGTCGGCCCCGCGCACGAAGAAGAGGCTCAGGTTGTCGCGCCGCGCGCGGTAGGGCGCCTCCGCCTGGATGTAGACGCGGTAGATGCGGTTGAAGAGGTTGAAGTCGTTGATGTAGACCGACCCGGTGAAGGCCTTCATCGTCGAGAAGATGTCCGACATCGAGACGCCCAGCAGCTGGGCCTTGTCGCGGTCCACGTCGTAATAGAGCTGCGGGATGTCGTTCTGCATCGAGGTCGAGAGCCCGGTCAGTTCGGGCGTCCGCTCGGCATAATACATCAAGGTATCGACGGCCATCTGCAGCTGCTCGTAGGTCATGTCGCTGCGCGCCTCGAGCACCATCTCGAAACCGCCCGACTGACCCAGACCCGGGATCACCGGCGGCGTCGAAAGGTAGACCTTGCTCTCGGGATAGCGGGAGAACTCCTCCCGCACGCGATTCATCACCTCGCTGATCTCCTGCGTCTCGCGCTCGTCCCACGGCTTGAGGATCACCGTCAGCTGGCTGTGGGCCTGGTTCGATCCCACACGGGGACTCGAACCCGTCACGTTGAGCACGTGCTCGATGTCGTGATCCTTCATCAGGTAAGCCATCGCACGGTCGGTCACCTCCCGCGTCCGCTCGATGGTCGCCCCCTCGGGCAGCTCCAGTTCGACGGTGAAGTAACCCTGGTCCTCCTGCGGCATGAAACTCTGCGGCACCAGACGGTTCATCAGCCAGATGCCGATGAGCACGATGCCGAAGGCGGCGAACATCCGCCGCGAATGGCTCAGCGCACGCACGATCGATTGGCCGTAGAAACGGTTGCCGCGCGCCAGGAAGTAGTTGATGTAACGGAAAATCTTGTTCTTCTTCTCGCCGCTCTCGGGACGCAGGAAGAGCGAGCACATCACCGGGCTGAGCGTCAGCGCCACGACCGTCGAGATGATCACCGACACGGCGATCGTGATGGTGAACTGGCGGTAGAGCTGGCCGGTGATGCCCGACAGGAAGCTCACCGGAACGAACACGGCGCACAGCACGAGCGACATGGCGATCAGGGCTCCGCCGAGGCTGCGCATGGCCTTCTTGGTGGCCTCGTAGGGCGAGAGGTGCTCCTCGTTCATGATGCGGTCCACGTTCTCGACCACGACGATGGCATCATCGACGACGATACCGATCGCCAGGATCAGACCGAGCAGCGTCAGCAGGTTGAGCGAGAATCCGAAGACGAGCATCACGCCGAACGTACCGATGAGCGAGATGGGCACGGCGACGATCGGGATGAGCGTGGCCCGCCAGCTCTGCAGCGACAGGAAGACCACGAGAATCACCAGGATAAGCGCCTCGAACAGTGTCCGGTAGACGTGATGGATCGACTCCGAAATGTAGGTCGTCATGTCGAACGGAATGCTGTAGGTAATGCCCTCGGGGAAGTTGCGGCTGATCTCTTCCATGGTCGCCTTCACCGATTCGGCCACCTCGATGGCATTGGCGCCGGGCAGCATGTAGATGTCCATTACGGCCGCGTTGCCGCCGTCGATACCGCTCTCCGTGCTGTACGACTGCGCCTCGAGCGAGATGTTGGCCACGTCGCGCAGGCGGATGATCGAACCGTCGGGATTGCCGCGGACGACAATCTCCTCGAACTGGCTCACCGACGACAGACGGCCCTGGGCCGTGATCGGGATCGTCACATCGACCCCCTCCATCGGAGCCTGACCGAGCACGCCGGCAGCCGATTCGCGGTTCTGGTCCTTGAGGGCCTTCTGCAGGTCTTGTACCGTCACGCCGAGGTCGGCCAGCTTGTCGGGCTGTACCCAGATCTGCATGGCGTAGTAGCGGCTGCCGACATTCGACACACGCCCCACGCCCGGAATACGGCGCAACATGTCCAGCACGTTGAGCGTGGCGTAGTTCGAGAGGTAGATCTCGTCGAATTTCGGATCGGACGACAGCAGCGTGATGGTCATCAGTTTGCTCGAGGCCTGCTTCTCGACCGATATGCCGTTCTGCACGACCTCGGCCGGGAGACGCGCCTCGGCCTCCTTGATGCGGTTCTGGATATCGACGGCCGCCAGGTCGGGATTCGTCGCGATGTCGAAGGTCACGGTCACGGAGAAACCTCCGGAGTTCGAGCTCGACGACTCCATGTAGATCATGCCCGGCGTACCGTTGAGCTCCTGCTCGATGGGGGTGGCCACAGCCTGCGTCACGGTCTGCGCATCGGCACCCGGATAGGTGGCCGAGACCTTCACCACGGGGGGCACGATCTGCGGATACTGATCGACGGGGAGCAGCATCAGGCCGATGGCACCCACGATGACGATGATGATGGAGAGGACCGTCGAGAAGACGGGCCTGTCGATGAAAAAGTCGCTCTTCATGGTCTACTCCTCGGTGTTAGCGGGTTGCTCCTCCTTGCGTACGGCAGCCACGGGCTCCACCTTCATGCCGTGCGAGAGTTTGTGGTAGCCCTCGACGACGATGTGTTCGGTGGACGAGAGGCCGCGCTCGATGACGACGTTGTTGCCGGCGATCTCGGGCCCCGTCTCGACGAAACGCTTCTCGACGACACTGTCCGGACGCACCACATAGATATAGGCTCCGCCCTTTTCGATCACGAGCGCCTTCGACGGCACCACCACGGCATCCTCGCGGACGTCGAGCAGCAGCTTCACCTTGGCGAACTGACCGGGCAGCAGGATGCGGTCGGGGTTGGCCATCTCGGCACGCACGGAGAAGGTACCCGTCTTGGGATCGACCTGCGGGTCGGCGAAATCGACCAGGCCGCGGTAGGGATAGACCGAGCCGTCGTCGAGCGTTACGGTGATGTAGGGATTCCACTTGCGCGTGGTGTCCTTCTGTCCGAGATTGACGTTGCGCGCACGGCTGTGGAGGTAGTCGAGGGCCGTCATGCTGAAATCGACGCGCACCGTGTCGCTCTTGACCACGGTGGCCAGCAGCGACTTGCCGCTCGGACCGACGAGCGTTCCGATATCGACGTTACGTTCGGAGATGTAGCCCGACACGGGCGACTGCACGGTGGTATAGCTCAGCGTCATCTCGGCCTGCGTGAGGTCGGCCTCGCAGACCACCACGTCGGCCGCGGCGCTCTCGTAGGCCGCCGTGGCGTTGTCCAGGTCGAGCTGGCTGGCAGCATTCTGCTCGTAGAGCGGGCGGATGCGGCCCAGGTCGCGCTTGGCCTTGACGGCCTGCGCGCGGGCCTTTTCGAGCTGCGCCTTGGCCTTGTTGGCCCGGGCGCGGTAGAGTTTCGGGTCGATCACGAAGAGCGTCTGCCCTGCCTTGATGTAGGTACCCTCGGCAAAGAGCATCTTCTCGAGATACCCCTCGACGCGGGCACGGATCTCGACGAACTGCTGGGCACGGATGCGGCCCACGTATTCGCCGTAGATATTGACATCCTCGACCGTCACCGGCTCGACGGCCACCACGGGCAGCACGACCGGTACGGGGCGCGGCCGCAGCCAGAGGTAGAGCGCGCCACCCACGACGGCCAGTCCCGCCACCAGAGCGATCCAGCGCCTGGGGGTCATCTTCACCCGTACGCGCGGCATGTGCTCCGACATTTCACGCTTGAGTTTTTCCAGATTGAGACTCTTCAAATCCGGTTTCATTTTGTCCAAATTCATACGCGGTTCGGTTCTTCAGTTTTCATGCGGCAGGGCCGCGACTCCATCCGGAGTATTCTCCCGAGAGGGTCAAACCCCGGGCCAAGCTGCCAAAAAAATCGTAAATTAGTTATTTCCAGCCCAATAATTGATCCGGGCGGCAAATATAGTGAAAATTTCCGTGGAATTATTCCACACCTTACGGGGAGTTATTCCACAACTGCATTCCACACCGGGCGAACCACGCCCCGCAACAGGGTCCGGACAACCCTCCGCGAGCATGCCGCCGTGCAGTGCCGCATGCCGTCCGGCTGTTCCCGAAAATACTTTTTTTGATCCCAAAACTACATTTTCCTTTCGGCCAGCACGTCTTTTTTCGTATATTTGTCTCCGAATCCCAAAATCCAAACCGATACGCCCCGCCATGAACAAAAACAGAAAAAAGAAATGGATCGTCACCGGCTCGATACTGCTCGTATTCTGTGGCGGTCTGTGGCTCTATAACCGCTACGGCAAGACCGACGGCCCGATCGCCCCGACCGAAGCCCCCGTTGCAACGGGACAGAAAAAGATCCTCAACGTCAATGGCCTCGTCCTGCGGCCGCAGACCTTCACCGACGCCATCTCGGTCATCGGCAACCTGCTGCCTGACGAGGAGGTAGACCTCTCGTTCGAGACCTCCGGCAAGATCGTGGAAATCAACTTCCGCGAAGGCACCCCCGTCCGCAAGGGCGACCTGCTGGCCAAGGTCAATGACCGGCCGCTGCAGGCGCAGCTGTCGCGCTACGAGGCACAGCTCAAGCTGGCCGAGGACCGCGTCTACCGCCAGAGCGCCCTGCTCGAGAAGGACGCCGTCAGCCAGGAGGCCTACGAGCAGGCCCGTACCGAACTGGCGATCCTCAACGCCGACATCGCCATCGTCCGGTCGAACATCGCTCTCACGGAGCTGCGCGCCCCCTTCGACGGCGTGATCGGACTGCGCAACGTCAGCGAGGGAGCCTACGCCTCGCCGAGCGTTGTCGTGGCCAAACTGACGCGGATCGCCCCGCTCAAGATCGACTTCTACATCCCCGAACGCTACGCCAACCAGATCCGCCCGGGCACCCCCCTGACCTTCACGGTCGAGGGGCGCAACGAGACCTTCCGGGCCATGGTCTACGCCACCGAATCGAAGATCGACCCCACGACCCACCTCTTCTCCGTGCGGGCCCACTACCCCAACACGCAGGGGCTGCAGCTCCTGCCGGGCCGCTTCGCCACGGTGCGCATCCAGCTGCAGGAGATTCCCGACGCAATCGCCGTACCGACCGAGGCCATCGTACCCGAAATGGGCGTGGCGCGTGTCTTCCGCTACCGCAACGGCCGCGCCGAGGCCGTCGAGGTACAGACCGGCCTGCGCACCGACGCCTCGGTACAGATCCTCTCGGGGCTCCAGCCCGGCGACACGGTGATCACCTCCGGCACGCTCCAGCTCCGCACCGACCTTCCCGTGAAACTCGACGCCGTCGAATAACCCCCGCGCCGTATGAACATCTCCGAACTGAGCATCCGCCGCCCGGTGCTGGCCACCGTGCTGACGATCATCATCCTGCTGTTCGGCTTCATCGGATACAGCGCCCTGGGCGTGCGCGAATACCCGAGCGTCGATAACCCGATCATCTCGGTGTCGTGCTCCTATCCGGGCGCCAACGCCGACGTGATCGAGAGCCAGATCACCGAACAGCTCGAAAAGAACATCAACGGCATCCCCGGCATCCGCTCGCTGTCGAGCGTCAGCCGCCAGGGACAGAGCCGCATCACGGTCGAGTTCGAACTCTCGACCGACCTCGAAACCGCCGCCAACGACGTGCGCGACAAGGTGTCGCGCGCGCAGCGCTACCTGCCGCGCGACTGCGACCCGCCCACCGTCTCGAAAGCCGACGCCGACGCCACGCCGATCCTGATGGTCACGATCCAGAGCGCCAAACGCTCGCTGCTCGAGTTGAGCGAAATCGCCGACCTGACGGTCAAGGAGCAGCTGCAGACGATCAGCGACGTAAGTTCGGTGGAGATCTGGGGCGAGAAGCGCTACTCGATGCGCCTGTGGCTCGACCCGGCGAAGATGGCCGGATACGGCATCACGCCGATGGACATCAAGAGCGCCCTCGACCGCGAGAACATCGAGCTGCCGTCGGGCAGCATCGAGGGCAACACCACCGAGCTGACCATCCGCACGATGGGACTGATGCACACCACCGAGGAGTTCAACAACCTGGTGGTCCGCACCGAGGCGGGGCGCATCATCCGCCTGAGCGACGTGGGACGCGCCGAACTCGGCCCGCAGGACATGCGCAGCTACATGAAGATGAACGGCGTGCCGATGGTCGGCGTAGTGGTGATCCCGCAGCCGGGCGCCAACCATATCGACATCGCCGACGAGGTCTACAACCGCATGCAGACCATGCGCAAGGACCTTCCGGCCGACATCGTCACCGGCTACGGATTCGACAACACGCGCTTCATCCGCGCATCGATCGACGAGGTGAAACAGACCGTCTACGAGGCCTTCGTGCTGGTGATCATCATCATCTTCCTCTTCCTCCGCAACTGGCGCGTGACGCTCATTCCCTGCATCGTCATCCCGGTCTCGCTCATCGGCACTTTCTTCCTGATGTACCTGGCCGGCTTCTCGATCAACGTCCTCTCGATGCTGGCCGTGGTGCTCTCGGTCGGCCTTGTGGTGGACGACGCCATCGTGATGACCGAGAACATCTACATCCGCATCGAACGCGGCATGACCCCCTTCGAGGCAGGTATCGACGGTGCGAAGGAGATCTTCTTCGCCGTGATCTCGACCTCGATCACGCTGATCGCCGTCTTCTTCCCGATCGTCTTCATGGAGGGCACGACCGGACGCCTGTTCCGCGAGTTCAGCCTCGTCGTCTCGGGCGCCGTGCTGATCTCGACCTTCGCGGCGCTTACCGTCACGCCGATGCTCGCCACCAAGTTGCTCGTGCGCCAGGAGCGTAAAAACTGGTTCTACACCCGCACCGAACCCTTCTTTGTCGGGCTCAACAACCTCTACAGCCGCACCCTCTCGGCCTTCCTGCACCGCCGCTGGCTGGCCCTGCCGCTCGTCGCCGTCACCCTCGGTCTGATCGGCTGGCTCTGGAGCACGATCCCCTCGGAGATGGCCCCGCTCGAGGACCGTTCGCAGATCACGATCAACACCACCGGCTCGGAGGGTGCCACCTACGAATACATGCGCGACTACACGGAGGACATCAACCTGCTGGTCGATTCGCTCGTCCCGGAGGCCATGGCCGTCACGGCCCGCGTGTCGAGCGGGCGGGGCAACATCAGCATCGCCCTCGACAGCCTGGCCGGACGCACGCGCAGCCAGATGGAGATCGCCGAGGAGCTCTCGGCAGCCATCCGCACGAAAACCAAGGCCCGCGCCTTCGTACAGCAGCAATCGACCTTCGGCGGACGGCGCGGCAACATGCCCGTGCAGTACGTGCTCCAGGCCACGACAATCGACCGCCTGCAGGAGGTGCTGCCCGAATTCATGAAGCGGGTCTACGAGAGCCCCGTCTTCCAGATGGCCGACGCCGACCTGAAGTTCAGCAAGCCCGAGGCGCGCATCACCATCAACCGCGACAAGGCCAACCTGATGGGGATCAGCACGCAGGACATCGCACAGACGCTCCAGTACGGACTCAGCGGCCAGCGCATGGGCTATTTCTACATGAACGGCAAGCAATACGAGATCCTGGCCGAGATCAACCGTCAGCAGCGCAACAAGCCCGCCGACCTGAGGTCGATCTACCTGCGCAACGACGAGGGCACGATGGTGCAGCTCGACAACCTCATCACGCTCGAGGAGAACGTCGCCCCGCCGCAGCTCTACCACTACAACCGTTTCCTCTCGGCGACGATCTCGACGGGTCTGGCCAAGGGCCGCACCATCGGCGAGGGACTCGACGAGATGGACCGCATCGCCCGCGAGGTGCTGCCCGACGACTTCCGCACGGCGCTGGCCGGCGACTCGAAGGAGTTCCGCGAGAGCTCGTCGAGCCTGATGTTCGCCTTCCTGCTGGCCATCGTGCTGATCTACCTGATCCTCGCGGCACAGTTCGAGAGTTTCAAGGACCCGCTGGTCATCATGCTCACCGTGCCGCTGGCCATCGCCGGAGCACTGGTCTTCATGTGGGGCGCCGGGCAGACGATGAACATCTTCAGCCAGATCGGCATCATCATGCTCATCGGCCTGGTGGCCAAGAACGGCATCCTGATCGTCGAGTTCGCCAACCAGAAACAGGAGGCCGGCGAACCGAAGATGCAGGCCATCCGCGATGCGGCGCTCCAGCGCCTGCGCCCGATCCTGATGACCAGCGCCTCGACCATACTGGGCCTGCTGCCGCTGACGGTCGCCACGGGTGAGGGAGCCAACGGCCGCATCGCCATGGGCGTGGCCGTCGTGGGCGGCATGCTGGTCTCGACGCTGCTCACGCTCTACATTGTCCCGGCCATCTACAGCTACGTCTCCACGGACCGGAGCAAACGAACGAAAACCGACAACGCATGAAACGAACGTTCTTCACGCTGATGCTGCTCGGGCTTGGCCTCGGAGCGGCGGCCCAGGAGCTGCAGACGCTCCGCGAATACCTCGAAGCGGGACTCGAGCGCAACTACGACATACGGATCATCCGTAACGAGGAGCGCATTTCGGACAACAACGCCACGGCGGCCAATGCGGGCAAACTCCCGACCATTGACCTCTCGGCCGGATACACGGGACGGCTGGACAACGACCGCACGACGCCGCGCGGGGGCGACCCGGTCACCGAAAACGGGATCTACAACCAGACGTTCGACGTCGGACTGGCGGTGAACTGGACCCTCTTCGACGGCTTCCGCATCCGCGCCGAGTATGCGAAACTCGAGGAGCTGAAGGCCAAGGGCGCCCTGCAGACCCGGCTGACGATCGAGGACTTCATCGCCTCCTTCACGGCCGAATACTACAACTTCGTGCAGCAGAAGCTGCGCCTGGGCAACTACCTCTATGCCATGGCCCTCTCGCGCGAACGGCTGCGCATCGCCGAAGAGTGGTACCGCGTGGGCAGTTCGGCACGGCTCGACGTGCTCCAGGCCCGCGTGGACTTCAATGCCGACAGTTCGCAGTACATGTCGCAGCAGGAGGCTGTCACCGCCTCGCGCATCCGCCTCAACGAACTGCTGGCCAACGAGGAGCTCGACCGGAAGCTCAACGTGCGCGACTCGCTGATCGCCATCGACGCCGACCTGGAGTGGGAACGCCTCATGGCCCAAACCCGCGAAACGAACGCCTCGCTGCTGCTGGCCGACCGCGACAACACGATCTCCGAACTGGAACTCGAGAGCATCCGCTCGCGCAACTACCCCTACCTGAAACTGCAGGCCGGATACGGCTACACGCACAACCGCTACGGCGGCGGGGCGAACCGATCGAACGGCACGCTGGGGCTGAACGCCGGAGTGCAGGTGGGCTTCACGATCTTCGACGGGAACCGCCGCCGGGAGCAGCGCAACGCCCGAATCGGCATCGAGAACGCCCGCCTGACGCGCATGCAGCTCGAACAGTCGCTCATGGCCGACCTTGCAACCTTCTGGCAGGCCTACCGCAACAACCTCGAGGTGATCCGCCTCGAGGAGGAGAACCTCACGGCCGCCCGCGAGAACTACCGCATCGCCATGGAGCGCTACCGGCAGGGCGAACTGCCGGGCATCGAGATGCGCGAGGCACAGAAGAGCCTGCTCGACGCCGAGGAGCGCATCCTCACGGCACAGTACAACACGAAACTCTGCGAGATCTCGCTGCAGCAGATCAGCGGCAACGTCACCGTCTACCTGCAATAGCGTCCGTCACGCAACGCATCGATACGGGGCATGCGGTCCGGGCCGCATGCCCCGTCCGTTCCACAAAGCCCCGCCCCTTCACGGCATCCGTCCAAACACCCCGCCCCAGGCGCCACCCTGCCGCCTCTTCCGGCGGCCGGACCGCCCCCCCCAAACCGACTGCGGCCCCATCCATCACCCGACCCGCCCGCAGGAAGGATCATCCCGATTAAATATTTTCCATTAGAAATTTGTTTTATTAGAAAATATTTCACACCTTTGCATCGGAAACAAACAACGAACCGAAAAACATGAACAAACTGCTGCTGGCGGCATGGGCCCTTCTCGCAACGGCCGGAGCCGCAACCGCACAAACCGAAAACGACACGAAGATGAAACCGATTGCAATGACCCGGGCCGACTTCCTCCAGAAGGTGGCCGACTACGAAAGGAATCCCGACACATGGCACTACCTGGGCGACAAGCCTGCCGTCATCGACTTCTACGCCTCCTGGTGCGGTCCCTGCCGGGCGCTGGCCCCCGTACTCGACGAACTGGCCGCCAAATACGGCGAAGAGATCTACGTCTACAAGATCGACGTGGACAGCGAACAGGAGCTGGCCGCCGTGTTCGGCATCCGCTCGATCCCGACGCTGCTCTTCATCCCGACCGAAGGCAACCCGCGGATGGTAACCGGCATGCAGCCGAAGAACGTTCTCGAACAACAGATCCGGGAGATCCTCCCCGCACGGTAATGGCCCTGACGATCGACCCGGGGCTCTGCCCCCAAAATCACGCCTGCCCGCTGGTGAAGCTCTGCCCCGCAGGGGCCATCTCGCAGACGGGCCATGGACTGCCGGTGATCGATGCCGCCCGATGCATCGAGTGCGGCAAATGCCAGCGCCACTGCGGCATGCGGGCCGTCCGCAAAGATACTGGCCACACAACCGGCATGTAAGCCCACGCCTTCCGGAAGCCCTCCCGAATACACCGGTACGTCCCGTACCAATTTCCGCACGGCGGGAAATTCCCCTTTCCGGGGAGTTTCCCGCCTTCATTTTCGGGACTTTACACTTTTCAGCCAAACAAACCCGCCGCACTACGATTTTACCGGCATTTTGCTCAAAAGGTAATAATTCGATGCAAAATTCGGATTTCCGATTAAAAAACACTATATTTGTAAAATCCGAAAAAACCGCAACCCTATGGCCAATCGAGAACTTTTGCTCGGAGATGAAGCCCTCGCACTGGGCGCCCTCCATGCCGGTCTGTCGGGCGTCTACGCCTATCCCGGCACCCCCTCCACCGAAATCACGGAATACATCCAGAACCACCCGCTCGCTGCCGAGCGAAACGTCCACTGCAAATGGTCGGCCAACGAGAAGACCGCCATGGAAGAGGCCCTCGGCATGTCGTTCTGCGGCAAACGGGCGCTGGTCTGCATGAAGCACGTCGGCATGAACGTCGCCGCCGACGCCTTTGTCAATTCGGGCATGACCGGAGCCAACGGCGGCCTGGTGGTCGTCGCGGCCGACGACCCGTCGATGCACTCGTCGCAGAACGAACAGGACTCGCGCTTCTACGGCAAATTCGCCTTCATCCCGGTCTTCGAGCCCTCCACCCAGCAGGAGACCTACGACATGGTGCGCTACGCCTTCGACTACTCGGAGCGCTTCCACATCCCCGTACTGATGCGCCTGACCACGCGCATGGCCCACTCGCGCGCCGTCGTCGAGACGGCTCCGGCCCGCGAACCGAACGCCTACGCCTGCCCCGCCCCCGAACGCATGCGCCAGTGGGTGCTCATGCCGGGCAACTCGCGCGTGCGCTACAACACGCTGCTCGAGGAGTATGCCCGCTTCGAGGAGGAGGCTGCCGCCAGCCGCTTCAACACCTTCCGCGACGGGGCCGACCGCTCGCGGGGCATCATCGCCTGCGGCATCGCCTACAACTACCTGATGGAGAACTATCCCGACGGATGCCCGCACCCCGTGCTCAAGATCGCACAATACCCGCTGCCGCGCGCCGAAGTCCGCCGGCTGGCTTCGCAGTGCGACTCGCTGCTGGTCATCGAGGAGGGGCAGCCGCTCGTCGAGGAGCAGCTCCGCGGCCTTCTGGAGACCCCGCTGCCCATCCGCGGCCGCATGTCGGGTGAACTGCCCCGCACGGGCGAGCTCACCCCCGACAGCGTGCGCCGCGCCCTCGGACTGGAACCCCACGAGGCCCATGCCGCCAGCCAGATCGTCGTGCCGCGTCCGCCCGCCCTGTGCCAGGGCTGCGGCCACCGCGACATGTACACGGCACTGACCGAAGTGGTCCGCGAATACGACAACGCCCGTGTATTCAGCGACATCGGCTGCTACACGCTGGGCTGGCTTGCGCCGTTCCACGCCATCGACACCTGCGTGGAGATGGGCGGATCGATCACCATGGCCAAAGGCGCTGCCGATGCGGGTCAGCACCCCTCCATTGCCGTCATCGGCGACTCGACCTTCACCCACTCGGGCATGACGGGTCTGCTCGACGCCGTAAACGAACAGGCCAACATCACGGTCATCATCTCCGACAACCTCACCACGGGCATGACGGGCGGACAGGACTCGGCCGGAACGGGCCGTCTGGAGCAGATCTGCGCCGGCATCGGCGTCGATCCGGCCCACATCCGCGTCGTGGTGCCCCTACCGCGCAACCGCGAGGAGCTCAAGGCGATGATCCGCGAGGAGATCGCCTACCGGGGTGTCTCGGTGATCATCCCGCGCCGGGAGTGCATCCAGACCGCCAAACGCCACAACGCGGCCAAAACCGCCAAGAGCGCCGAATAAACCGCAGCCCGGCACCCCGTCCGTCGTCGGGCGGAGCCCGGGCCTGAAGTCGTGAAACCAAAAACTACGCAACACATGAAACGCGATATCATCCTTTCGGGCGTCGGAGGACAGGGCATCCTCTCGATCGCCACCGTCATCGGACGGGCCGCCCTCGCCGAAGGGCTCCAGATCAAACAGGCCGAAGTCCACGGCATGAGCCAGCGCGGTGGCGACGTGCAGTCGAACCTGCGCATCTCGTCGGAGACGATCCACTCGGACCTGATCCCGCAGGGCGGCGCCGACATCATCATCTCGCTCGAACCGATGGAGGCCCTGCGCTACCTGCCGTGGCTCTCGGCCTCGGGCTGGGTGATCACCAACACGGCCCCCTTCGTCAATATTCCGAACTATCCCGATGCCGGGGCGCTCACGGCCGAACTGAAGGGACTTCCCCACGCCGTGGCCATCGACATCGACACGCTGGCCCGCGAAGCCGCTTCGCCCCGCTCGGCGAACATGGTGCTGCTGGGCGCCGCCGCCCCCTTCCTCGGCATCGAGGCCGGGAAGTTCGAGGCCGGCATACGCGACATCTTCGCCCGCAAGGGCGAGGCCGTCGTGGAGATGAACCTCAAGGCATTCCGCGCCGGCTACGAGGCGGCCCGAAAACAGGCAGAGCGATGAACGTACCCTTCGACCGGAGCGTCCTCCGCACGGCACTCGAGCGGATGGACATCGCGGACATCGCACAGGCGACGATCCGCCAGTCGGGCGACATCGCCCGCATGATGGAGCGCGACACGCAGACCGAATTCCTCCACCTGGAGATGGGCGTCCCGGGGCTCCCGCCCGAACGGGTGGGCGTCGAGGCCGAATGCGCCGCCCTGCGCGCCGGCGTAGCCTCGCAGTATCCCAACATGTTCGGCATCCCGGAGCTCAAGGAGGCAGCATCGCGCTTCCTTCGGGCTTTCCTCGACATCGAGATCGCCCCGAAGGGATGCATCCCGACCGTCGGCTCGATGCAGGGAAGCTACAACACCTTCCTGCTCTGCTCGCAGCTCAACCCCGCGAAGCGCAAGATCCTCTTCATCGACCCGGGCTTCCCCGTACAACGCAGCCAAGTGCGCATTCTGGGCATCCCGAGCGAGTCGTTCGACATCTACGACTACCGCGCCGAGAAACTCGGTCCGAAGATCGAGAGCTACCTGGCGGCGGGAGACGTGGCGGCCATCGTCTACTCGAACCCCAACAATCCGGCGTGGATCTGCCTGACGGAGGACGAGCTGCGCACGATCGGCGAACTGGCCACACGCTACGACGCCATCGTCATCGAGGACCTCGCCTACCTCTGCATGGACTTCCGCAAGCCGCTCGGCCGCCCCTTCGAGGCCCCCTACCAAGCTACCGTGGCCCGCTATACGAAGAACTGGATCCTGATGGTCTCCGGATCGAAGATCTTCAGCTACGCCGGGCAGCGCATCGCCATCGCAGCCATCTCCGACGGACTCTTCGGCCGCGAATACCCGGCCCTGCGCGAACGCTACAACATCGGACGGCTGGGCGACGCCTTCGTGCTGGTCTTCCTCTATGCCGCCTCGTCGGGCACGAGCCACTCGGCCCAGCACGCCCTGGCCGCCATGTTCCGCGCGGCGGCCGACGGCACGCTCGACTTCGTCGGCGAGACCTCCGAATATGCACGCCGCGCCCGGCTCACCAAGGAGATCTTCCTCCGCCACGGCTTCCGCATCGTCTACGACAAGGACCAGCACGAGTCGGTGAGCGACGGTTTCTTCTACACGATCGGATACGGCAGGATGACCAGCTCGGAGCTGTTGAGCGAACTGCTGCTCTACGGCATCTGCGCCATCTCGCTCACCTCGACGGGCAGCCGCCAGCACGGCATCCGCGTCTGCATCTCGCAGATGAACCGCCCCGAACAGTTCACCCTGCTCGACGAACGGCTCGCAGCCTTCGCCCGAGACCACGCCTAAAAACACGGAATCGACATGCGACTCACCACACCCGCCGAAGCGGTAAAACTGATCCGCTCGCACCAAAGCGTCTACATCCAGGGCAGCACCTCGATCCCCGAGGTGCTCGTCCGCGCCATGGCCGACCGCGGCCCGGAACTCGAGGGCGTCACCGTCTACTCGGGCTTCGCCGTCGGACGCGCCGACGCACCCTACTGCCGCCCCGAATACCGCGAATCGTTCCTCGTGAACAGCCTCTTCGTGGCCAACAACATCCGCCGCTGGCTCGCCGACGGCTACGGGCAATCGACCCCTGCCTTCCTGGGCGAGATCCCGGGGCTGTTCCGCGACGGCACGCTGCCGGTCGATGTGGCGCTCCTCAACGTCTCGCGCCCCAACGAAGAGGGCTACTGCTCCTACGGCGTCTCGGCCGACCTCGCGGTCTCGGCCGTCGAGTGCGCCCGGACGGTCATCGCGCAGATCAACCCCGCGATGCCCTTCTCCTACGGCGACGCCCTGATCCACACGTCGCGCATCGCCGCGGCCGTCGAGGTGGACGACCCGCTCGTGGAGGTCCCGACGGCCGTACCGACCGAGATCGAACGCCGCATCGGCGCCCACATCGCCGAGCTGATCCCCGACGGAGCCACGCTCCAGATCGGCGTCGGCGGCATCCCGAACGCCGTGCTGGCAGCCCTGGCCGACCACAAGCACCTCGGGCTGCACACCGAGGCGATGACCGACGGCGTGCTGCCGCTGATCGAGAGCGGCGTGATCGACAACTCGCAGAAGCGCGTCATGCCGGGCATATCGGTCGCCTCGCTGGCCCTCGGCTCCCGCCGGCTCTACGACTACATGGACTACCGCAAGGACCTGGTGATGAAGGACGTGGCCTGGACCAACGACCCGTTCCGCATCCGCGAGAACCCGAAGGTCATGGCCATCAACTCGGCCGTGGAGGTCGATCTCACGGGACAGGTCTGCGCCGACTCGGTCGGCACGCGCATCATCTCGGGCGTCGGCGGCCAGCACGACTTCATGTACGGAGGCTCGCTCTCGGAGGGCGGCAAGACCTTCATCGCCATCCCCTCGACGACCCCCAAGGGCGAATCGAAAATCAAGGCGCTGCTCACGCCCGGCGCCGGCGTGGTGACCACGCGACACATGATCCAGCACGTGGTCACCGAATACGGAGTGGCCCACCTGCGCGGACGCAACCTCGCCGAACGGGCCCGGGCGCTGATCGCCATCGCCCACCCCTCGGTCCGCGAGGAGCTGGAACGCGCCGCCGCCGAACGCTTCGGCTACTCGTTCCTCCGTCTGCACTGACATCCGGGTCCGGAGCCGAAAGCTCCGGACCTTTTTTCACCCGCACATCCATCCGCCATGTACCGCAAATACCTCTTCTTCGACCTCGACGGCACACTCACCGACTCGATGCCCGGCATCACCCGCTCGGTGCGGTACGCCCTGGAACGCCTCGGCATCGAGGTTCCGGACCTGCAGTCGCTCGTCCGCTTCGTCGGCCCGCCGCTCAAGGAGTCGTTCATGACCTTCTACGGCATGACCGCCGCAGAGGCCGAACGGGCCATCGCCCTCACGCGCGAATACTTCGTGCCGAAGGGCATGTTCGAAAACGAGCTCTACGCCGGGGTCCCGGAGCTGCTCGATGCCACCCGCCGCGCCGGCTGCGTGAATGTCATGGCTACCTCGAAACCCGAACCGTTCGCCCGACAGATCGCCGCACACTTCGGCATCGACACCCGCTTCGAACTCATTTCGGGCAGCTCGCTCGACGGATCGCGGACCACGAAGGCCGAAGTAATCGGCCACGCACTCCGCACACTGGGCATCACCCCCGAGGAGGCGGTGATGATCGGCGACCGCCGCCACGACATCGAGGGGGCCGCCGCAACGGGCCTCGCGGCGATCGGTGTCCGCTGGGGTTACGCCCCCGAGGGCGAGCTGGAAGCAGCCCGGCCGGCCGCCATCGCCGACGATATCGACGCCCTGCGCCGCCTGCTGCTCGAAGGACTTCCCTCCTGACGCGGGCCGCGAGGCCGAACGGGCCCCGTCCGACAGGGGGCAGGAGCGGCGGATCCGCACGCAATGCACGCCGGGAAGTGTTTTTCCGGACCCGAGCCTGCAATCCGTAAGGGATACAATCCGAAAAGACGATCCATATTATTGTTTTTCGATAAAAAATGATCGTCTTTCGGATTTATTTGTTACCTTTGCTTTCGGGCATGGCCCGACGGATAACAAATTATCTCCCCGAAGATCCCTGATGCAGCGCACATATGATCATCAAACTCGAAAATCTGAACAAAACCTATAACAACGGCTCACCGCTCCACGTCCTCAAGGGCATCAACCTCGAGGTGGAGCAAGGCGAGCTGGTCTCGATCATGGGAGCGTCGGGCTCCGGGAAATCGACCCTGCTGAACATCCTCGGCATCCTGGACGACTACGACAGCGGCTCCTACTACCTGGCCGGGCGCCTGATCAAGAATCTCACGGAGACGCAGGCCGCCGCGGCCCGCAACCGGATGATCGGCTACATCTTCCAGTCGTTCAACCTGATCAGCTACAAGAACGCCATGGAGAACGTCGCCCTGCCGCTCTACTACCAGGGCGTGCCGCGCCGCAAGCGCAACGCCATGGCCCTCGAATACCTCGACACCCTCGGACTGCGCGACTGGGCCGCGCACATGCCCAACGAGATGTCGGGCGGACAGAAGCAGCGCGTGGCCATCGCCCGGGCGCTGATCAACCGCCCGCAGATCATCCTGGCCGACGAACCCACGGGAGCCCTCGACAGCAAGACCTCGCAGGAGGTAATGGACCTCCTGCGCCGGGTCAATGTCGAGATGGGCATGACGATCATCTGCGTCACACACGAACAGGCCATCGCCGACCAGACGGACCGGATCATCCGCCTGACGGACGGCGTCATCGGCAGCATCACCGAAACCGGACTGGGAAGACGATGAGGGAGCTGCTGCTGGAGATATGGACCTCGGTGCGGAGGAACAAGCTGCGCACCTTCCTCACGGGCTTCTCGGTCGCGTGGGGCATCTTCATGCTCGTCATCCTGCTCGGCTCGGGCAACGGGCTGAAGAACGGCGTGGAGTCGAACTTCGGGGACTACGCCACCAACTCGATCACCCTCTACGGAGGCTGGACCTCGAAGGAGTGGAAGGGCTACGACCGCAACCGCCGCATCCGCCTCACGAACCGCGACCTGGAGATCCTCGAAAAGGAGTTCCCCGAGGTCGATGAGGTAGCGGCCAACTCCTGGCTCTCATCGAAAAAACTCGCCTACGGGGGCAACTTCATGGAAGCCTCGCTGCGCGGCTCGCTGCCCAAGGTGGCCCGGATCGAGGGGATCAAGATCGCCAAGGGGCGTTTCATCAACGAAGCCGACATCCGCGAGTACCGCAAATCGGCGCTCATCGACGAGGAGACGGCGCTCGTGCTCTTCCAGGGCGCCGATCCGCTCGGCAAGTTCATCCGCGTGGACAGTCTCGTCTTCAAGGTCGTGGGCGTCACGAAGGGCGACGCCATGCGCAACAGCGCCACCTGCATCATTCCGCTCACCACCGGACAACTCGTCTACAAGGCCAACGAACCCTACATCAACGACGCCATCATCACAGTCAAGGAGATCCGCACGGACCGCGAGATGGAGGAGTTCGAGCGGCGGATCAAGGGCCGCCTGGCCGCCGAGCACGACTTCGACCCCACGGACGACAGCGCCATCTGGATCAACAACACCATGGAGCGCGTCAAGGACATGATGATCGTCTTCGGGGGCATCAACCTCTTCGTCTGGATCATCGGCCTGGGCACGCTGCTGGCGGGCGTCGTCGGCGTAAGCAACATCATGCTCGTGACGGTCTCGGAGCGCACGGCCGAATTCGGCATCCGCAAGGCCCTCGGGGCCAAGCCCCGGTCGATCATCCGGCTGATCCTCACCGAGTCGGTCATGATCACCGCAGCCTTCGGCTACATGGGCATGGTGCTCGGCGTGGCGGTGATGGAGGCGGTGAACTACTACATGACCCAAACCCCGGCCGACGCCTCGGAGACGGGTTTCTCCCCGACGATCTTCCTCGACCCGACACTCAACCTCGGCGTGGCCGTAAGCGCCACGGTGGTGCTCATCGTCGCGGGGATCATCGCCGGATACGTCCCGGCCTACCGCGCCGCCCAACTGAAAACGATCGACGCCTTGCGCTATAACAAATAGAGACGATGGGATTCTTCGACACAGACCGCTGGAACGAAATCTGGCAGACGATCCGCCGGAACCGCAAGCGCAGCATCATGACGGCGCTGGGCGTCTTCTGGGGCATCTTCATGCTCACGGTGCTGCTGGGTGCCGGCATGGGGCTGGGACGCCTGTTCCGGGCCCAGCTGGGCGAGACCTCGACCAACACGGTGCTGATGAACACCGGGCGCACGTCCATCCCCTACAAGGGCATGCCCACCGGCCGGGCGTGGAACCTCGAGAACGACGACGTCGAGGCCATAAAGAAGCTTCCCGAGGTGAAATACGCCGCCGGCATGGTGTGGGCCAACCAGTTCTACGCCAGCCACGGCGACCGCAAGGGCGAATACTACGTCATGGGCCACATGCCCGACTACCAGAAGATCAATCCCGAGAAACTCGTCTACGGACGCTACATCAACGACCTGGACATGGAGCGCAAGCGCAAGGTCTGCCTGATCGGCACGCAGATCTGGAAGGACCTTTTCCCCGGAGGCGAGGATCCGACGGGCAAGACGATCCTGCTCCAGGGATCGCAATTCACGGTCGTAGGCGTCCTCAAGCGCCAGAGCAACATGATGACGTTCAGCGACGTGGAGCGCACGATCATCCTTCCCGCCACGCTCGTCCAGCAGATGTTCGGCATGGGACGCACGATCCACATGCTGGCCGCCGTGGGCCACAACGACGTGCCGCCGCGCATCCTCGAGCGGGCCGTCAAAACCCCGGTCTTCGCACGCCACATCATCTCGCCGGACGACCCCCGTGCGGCGTGGGTGATGACCACCGCGGAGTTCATCACCAAGGTGAACAGCCTCTTCTGGGGCATCGGACTGCTGACCTGGATCGTGGGTCTGGGCACGCTGCTGGCGGGCATCGTCGGCGTGAGCAACATCATGCTCGTACTGGTCAAGGAGCGCACGCAGGAGATCGGCATCCGCCGCGCACTGGGCGCCCCGCCGCGTGCCATCATCTCGCAGATCCTCTCGGAGAGTTTCGTGCTGACGTTCATCGCCGGGGTGCTGGGGCTTACGGCGGGCGTGGGGCTGCTCTCCGTCGCCGACTCGATCTACCACCAGGCCGTCGTCATCGCCCAGGAGGGCACCGACGTCTCGTGGCAGATCTCCTTCCAGACGGGTATGCTCTCGCTGGCGATCCTCATCGCCGGGAGCCTGCTGGCGGGCGTCATCCCCGCAGGCCGCGCCCTGAAGATCAAAGCCGTGGATGCCATCCGCGAAGAATAGAGGCAAAAACAAACAAATACCGCATAAGTCATGAAGAAAGTGCTGAAAATTTTCCTGGGTGTGCTCTTTGCCGCACTGCTCATCGGGACCTTCGTGTTCCTGTGGCAGAAAACCCGTCCAGTGAAGGTCGTCTATGCGATCGTGCAGCCCAAAACGGACACACTGAGGCAGTACGTGGTCGCCACGGGTAAGGTGCAGCCCCGCGACGAGGTGGAGATCAAGCCCCAGATCTCGGGCATCATCTCCGATGTATACAAGGAGGCCGGCGAGACGGTCCGCCAGGGCGAGGTCATCGCCACGGTGAAGGTGATCCCGGAGATGGGCCAGCTCTCGAGCGCCGAGTCGCGCGTCTCGGTGGCCGAGATCTCCCTGGCGCAGGTCACCCGCGAATACGAGCGCACGAAGGCGCTCTACGAGAAGGGCGTCGTCTCGGCCGAGGAGGCCGAACAGGGGCGCACGGAGTTCGAGAAGGCCGAGGAGGAGCTGCGCAATGCCCGGGAGAACCTCGAGATCGTCAAGGAGGGCATCGCCAGCCGCTTTGCCGAGCTGAGCAACACGCAGATCCGTTCGACGATCGACGGCATGATCCTCGACGTGCCGATCAAGGTCGGCAACTCGGTGATCCAGGCCAACACGTTCAACGACGGCACGACGATCGCCACCGTGGCCGACATGTCAAACATGCAGTTCCAGGGCAATGTCGATGAAACGGACGTGGGCAAACTCCACGAGGGCATGCCCGTGAAGCTGACCATCGGTGCCCTGCAGGACGTCGAACTGGACGCCACGCTGGAGTATGTAGCCCCGAAGTCCACGGAGAGCAACGGCGTGATCCTCTTCGAGGTGAAGGCCGCCGTACAGATTCCCGAAGGGGTCTTCGTCCGCGCCGGATACAGTGCCAACGCCAGCATCGTGATCCAGAGCCGCGACGGGGTGCTGACCCTGCCCGAGGCATGCGTGGAGTTCGAGGGCGACAAGACCTATGTGCAGACGCTCACCTCCCCCGCGGATTCGGAGGAGCAGACCTTCGAGCGGCGCGAGGTCACGATCGGCCTGTCGGACGGCGTGAACGTCGAGATCACCGGAGGCATCACGGCCGACGACCAGGTCCGCGGCGCCCGCATCGATACCAAATAAACGCAACCACACTCCTACCATGAAAACCCGCATCGTCGCGGCATGCGCCGCCGTCTGGCTCGCCGCTCTGCCGCTCCGCGCACAGCAGACCGATCCGTCGCCCGCAACCCCGGCGGCTCCCGCCCCGGGAACTCCGTGGACGCTGGCCGAGTGCATCGCCCACGCCCAGCAGAACAACACCCAGGTGCAGCAACGGCAGCTGCAGGTCGAACGGAGCGACATCGAGCTCTCCACAGCCCGCTACAGCCGTCTGCCCGACCTGAATGCCTCGATCGGCGGCGACGCCTCCTTTGGACGCGCCCTGACCAGCGACAACACCTACCGCAACAACAACCAGACCTCGGGATCGCTCAACGTCTCCGCATCGATGCCCCTGTTCCAGGGCATGCGGATCAACCACCAGATCAAGGCCGGGAAACTGGACCTGGCCGCCGCCATCGAGGATCTCGAACGGATCCGCGAGGATGTGGCGATCAACGTCATGACGCTCTACCTGCAGGTGCTCTACAGCAAGGAGATGGTCGGCGTAGCCGAACGCCAGCTGGAGCTGAGCACGCAGCAGGCACTCCGCAGCCGCGAACTGGCCGCCGCCGGCAAACAGCCCGAATCGGCCGTCTACGAGAGCGAGGCGCTTGCGGCCAACGACCGCATGACGCTCACCCAGTCGCGCAACGACCTGCAGCTGGCGCTGCTCGACCTGAGTCAGGCGCTCAACCGCGAAAGCGCCGCCGGATTCGACATCGTCGAGCCGGTGCTCGACAGCGTGGCGCTCGAAACGCTTCACCACCTCGGCAACCCCGATGCGGTCTACGCCTACGCCGCCGAAAACCGACCCCACATCCGGGCCGAGAAGCTGCGGCTCGAGAGTTCGGAGCACGCCGTGGACGTGGCCCGCTCGGCCCTCTACCCGACCCTCTCGCTCTCGGGAGGTTACGGCACGGGGGTATACAGCGCCGACGACTCGAAGTTCTGGGCACAGATGCGCCACAACAGCCGGGAGTATGTCGGCCTGTCGCTCGGCATCCCGATCTTCAACCGCCGCGCCACGCGCAACAACATCCGCACGGCGCGCATCGCCGTGCGCAGCCAGCAGCTGGCCGTGACGGAGGCCGAACGCGCCCTGCGCAAGGAGATCGAACAGGCGTGGTACAACGCCGACGCCGCCTATGCCAAGTACCGCGCGGCCGACGCCGCCTTCGCTTCGGCCGAGGTGGCCTTCAGCTACGAACAGGCGAAAGCCGAAGCCGGCCGCTCGACCGTCTTCGACTTCAACGACGCCAAGACCCGCATGGAGAAGGCTGCGGCCGAAGCCGTGCAGGCCAAATACGAATTCGTCTTCCGTTCGAAGATCCTCGACTTCTACCGCGGCGAACCGCTCCGGCTCTAACCGCGGCCCCATCCCCGAGCGGAGACCCCGATGCGACGCTGCAGGCCAGGGTCTCCGCTCCGTTTTTGCCCGGTTCGAAGACGGAAAGCGCACTTTTCGGTGCCGAAAGGCGGCAATCCGGAAAATTTGACCTACTTTTGCAGCGATTTACAGTACGCATCGGATGGAATGGCTTAAAGCGCTCCTGGTCGAACATTCGGCCCTGCAGGCCGTCGTGGTGATCTCGCTCATCTCGACGATCGGCATCGGTCTGGGCAAGATCCGCTTCTTCGGCATCTCGCTCGGCTCGGCCTTCATCTTCTTCGTGGGCATCCTCGCCGGACACTTCGGGCTGTCGCTCGACCCCTCGATGCTGATCTACGCCGAGGATTTCGGACTGATCATCTTCGTCTATGCCCTCGGACTGCAGGTCGGACCGGGTTTCTTCAGCTCGATGCGGGCCGACGGGCTGCGCCTCATCTCGCCGGCCATCGCCGTCATCCTGCTCGGCACGGCGCTTGCCGTAGCCCTGAGCTACGCCTTCCGGGTCCCGATGCCCGACATGTCGGGCATCCTGTGCGGCGCTACGACCAACACCCCGGCCCTCGGCGCCGCCCAGCAGACCCTCCAGCAGCTCGGGCTCGACACGAGCGGCGCCGCATTGGGATGCGCAGTGACCTACCCGCTGGGCGTCATCGGCGTCATCCTGGCCATCGTCGTGATGCGCAAGCTGTTTGTCCGCCCCTCGGACATGCCGGGACCCGACGCCGAGCACAAGAAGAACATCTTCATCGCCAGCTACCACCTCACCAACCCGGCCGTCTTCGGCAAGAGCATCCACGAGATCGCCTCCGAGAGCCACCACCACTTCGTCATCTCGCGGTTGTGGCGCAACGGGCAGGTCTCGATCCCCACATCGGACCGCACGCTCGAGCAGGACGACGTGATCCTGGTGATCACCAACCGCGAGGAGGCCGACGCCCTGCGCCTGATCTTCGGCGAGCAGGAGCAGAAGGACTGGAACAAGGAGAATATCGACTGGAACTCGGTAGACGGGCAGCTCATCTCGCAGCGCATCCTCGTCACCCGTCCCGAGATCAACGGCAAGAAACTCGCCTCGCTGCGCCTGCGCAACAACTACGGCATCAACATCAGCCGCGTCTACCGTTCGGGCGTACAGCTGCTCGCCACGCCCGACCTGCGGCTGCAGCTGGGTGACCGGCTGACGGTCGTGGGCGAAGCCCAGGCGATCAAGAACGTGGAGAAGATCCTCGGCAACGCCGTAAAGAGCCTCAACGAACCCAACCTCGTGGCGGTCTTCATCGGACTCATCCTCGGACTGACGCTCGGAAGCATCCCCATCGCCATCCCCGGCATCTCGATTCCCGTGAAGCTGGGACTGGCCGGAGGTCCGATCATCGTGGGCATCCTGATCGGCACGTTCGGTCCGCGCATGCACATGATCACCTACACCACCCAGAGCGCCAACCTCATGCTGCGCGCCCTGGGTCTCTCGATGTACCTCGCCTGCCTGGGGCTCGACGCCGGAACGCACTTCTTCGAGACGGTCATGCGCCCCGAGGGGCTGCTGTGGCTGGGGCTCGGATTCCTGCTGACGTTCGTCCCTGTGGTGATCGTCGGCGTCATCACGATGCGGATACTGAAGGTCGATTTCGGCTCGCTCTCGGGACTGCTCTGCGGGGCGATGGCCAATCCCATGGCACTCAACTATGCCAACGACACGATCCAGGGCGACAACCCGTCGGTCTCCTACGCCACGGTCTACCCCGTCTGCATGTTCCTGCGCGTGATCGTCATTCAGGTGATGCTGATGCTCTTCCTGTAGCGGACGCACATCCCGACGAAACGGCGGAAAGGGGCTCGGCCGCCGCACGCAATCCGGCCAGATCGCCGCTCGAGAGATTCTGGAAGACCCTCAGGTCGAAAGCCGGGATCACGGCCAGCACATGGTCGAAGACGTCGGACTGGATGCCCTCGTACTCCTCCCACACCACCGTATCGGTAAAGAAATAGAGCTGCATCGGCAGCCCGGTCTCGGTCGGCTGCATCTGCCGCACCATCAGGGTCATGGATCGGTTCACCGGAACCTCCTGTTGAAGATAGCGTACCAGATAGGCACGGAAAATGCCCAGATTGGTCTGATGCAACCCGTTGATTCTCCGCTCACAGGCCGCGATTCCGTGCTCGGCGTTGTAGCGCTCGATCCGCTGCTCGGTCCGATCGATGTAGTCGCGGATCAGATCGATCCGGCGGTAGCGGTCCAGCATTTCGGACGTACAGAAGCGCACGCTCGTCATGTCGATCGAGACCGAGCGCATCACACGCCGTCCGCCCGACTGCTGCATGCCCCGCCAGTTCTGGAACGAATCCGAAGTGAGCAGATAGGGCGGCAGCATGACGATCGTGTTGTCCCAGTTGCGGATCTTCACGGTGGTGAGCGACACCTCCTCGACCGTTCCGTCAGCCCCGTACCTGGGGACCGAAATCCAGTCGCCGACCTGCAGCATGTCGTTGGCCGACAGCTGGATACCGGACACGAATCCCATAATGCTGTCCTTAAAGACCAGCATCACAATCGCGGCCGAAGCCCCCAGACCGGTAAGCAGCAGTCTCGGCGATTTGTCAATGAGAATCGATACGACGAGAATGACACAGATCAGAACAGCCGTTCCCTGGGCAGTCTGCCGCAACCCCTTGATCGGCTTGTTCTGCCAGGCCGGGCGCGATGCGGCGATATGGAAAAAGGCATAGAGCAGGGCATTGATCAGCCGGAAGATCGAGACCACGACATAACCCTGCATCAGCCGCAGGACGATGGTCCGGGCCTCGGAACGCTCCTCGAAAACCACCGGCAGCACGACGGCCAGCAGGATGGCACTCAATACGTGGCAGACATTGCGCAGGACCCGGACGCTGAAGAGCGTATCGTCCCAACTGGCACGGGTACGTTCGACAAACCGCCGCACGTTCCGCACCAAAAGCAGCCGGCAGAGGAAATCGAAGAGCACGGCGAAGAGAATGACCAGCAGGAAGGCGACCCAGCGGTCCCAGCCGCCGGAATCGGAGGAGACACCCAACCAGCCGAGCAGGATGTCGGTACCACGTTTCAGAATCGATTGCATGCTCCTCCGCCCCGCAATTACCGGGCCGGAAGCGGCATTCCGCTACGGAAAGAGCAACCCGATCTCCCCCTCGAAATTGGGTGTGAAGATTCCCTTGCCCACGGAACCGAGGATCTCCTCGCGGCTCCAGAAGCGGCCTCCGTCGAGTTCGTCACTCGGGCATACCGTCCCGTCGTAGCAGGTACGGTGGACGTAAACCAGTTCGTACTCGCGCTCCGAGCGAAAGGCGTAGACCGCAATGCGTTCGGGAGTGAATTCCGTCACGCCGATCTCTTCGCGGACCTCGCGACGCAACGCCTCCTCGACCGTTTCGCCGTAGGCGACGTGCCCGCCGACGGCCGTATCCCACCGGCCGGGTTGAATATCCTTCCAGTCGGGGCGCCGCTGCAGGTAGAGTTCCCCGCGGGAGTTGAACAGATGCAGGTGCACGACCGGGTGGAGCAGCATCGAGCCGCCGTGGCACTCGCCGCGCGTGGCGCTGCCGATGACACGGCCCGACGGATCGACCACCGGGAAAAGTTCCTGTGCGTTATCGCTTTTCATCTCTTGATCTCAAGATATCTTCACCAGCCTACAGAGCCGGGCCCGACTCGCGGGGCTGGCCTACCTCATAGCCCAGCGAGCGCATCCACTCGACAGTAGCGGCATCGACCTGATCCGTACGGTCGGACCAGCGTCCGGCCTCGGAGAGGGACTTCTTGCGCTGCTCGAGGGCCTCGCGCAACGGGAACGACGGGTGCGGCAGGGCACTCTTCTCGGCCCGCAGCGTAGGCCGGATCCGCCGGTCGAAGACGTCACGCTGCGACGGACGGCGGGCCCCCTCCCATCGGAAGCCCTTGAGGAAGAGCTCCTGGTCGGCCGGAAGTTTATCGATCGGATAGAGGTTCCAGACGGGATCCTGCCGGTAGACGATCGTCACGACCTGCTTGCCCTCGATGTAGAACGAACAGTCGCCGCTCTCGATGAAACCCACGTCGGTGATCTGGGGCGGTTCGCCGTCCTGCATGTAGTAGATCGTCTGCGCGTTGCCGTTCACGTCGTTGCGGTAGATCTCGTTGTTGCGGAAATAGGAGGTCATCTCCTTGCCGGCCACCTGGTTGTAGTGCGTCGTATCGAGCTGGGCCACCATCATCGGCGAACCGACGAACTCGGCGCGCGCCAGCTGTTGCCGCTCGGTGTAGATGTCCATCACGTCGGAGGTCACCTGGTTGCTCTGGTTCCACAGCACGGGGTTGATGTAGAGGTGGATCGTCGAGTCGGTGCTGATCGAGGTCATCGAGTCGCAGACCGACTGGAAGTCGGAACGGTAGATCCGCACGTCGCGATAGCCCTTCAACAGGCGGTAGATCGAATCGCGGGGGGCCTCCGGTTGCTCCACATCGAGCGAATCGGCCGTCAGAAGCGAAAGGCTGTCGGCCGTCAGCGAGTCGGTTGCCAGCCGGATGAGCGAATCCTGCTCGACGGCATTCTTCTCCAGCAGCGAATCGATCTCCTGCAGGGCCGTGGAGTCCACCGGGACGGTCTTTCCCTTGCGCGCCGCACGGGCCTGACGCGCCCTGAGTTTCGACTCGGCCTTGAGCCGGCGAGCTTCGAGGCGCTTCTCCTCGCGCTCCTTCTGGGCCATGAGCTTGGCCGTGGCCTTCTGCTGGCGGCGCTCGGCGATCTCGTCGAGTTCGGCCTTCCGGGCCTTCTCCTTCGCGGCTTTGGCCGCCGCACGGGCCTTGCGTTCCTGCTCCTTGAGATAGGCCTTGCGGGCATCGCCGACCAGTGTATCGAGCGGATCGATTGCGGGCGCGGAGAGCGAGTCGGAGCCGACAGGATGCTGCGTCGGCAGCGAATCGGCCGGAACGGCCTCGCCGGGCAGATCGGACTCGGAAGCCGGCAGATCGGAAGCATCGGGAAGTACGGCGTCGGGAACCTGGCTGTCGGAGGCCGTCTCCGCATCGTCCCCGGACGGGACGGGACGGTTCCCGTCGGCAGCGGCCGTCGGGACATGCTCCGCATCCGCCTGCAGACCGAGAGCCGCCAGCGAATCGGCCCGAGCCTGCTCGGCGGCGCGACGCTCGGCGGCACGGCGTTCGGCTGCCTCGTTGATCGTGAAGAGGTACATCGTATCGGCCCGCATGAAGAGCGAGTCGCCCTGCGAACGGTCGTAGCTTATGGCCGAGGGACGGTCGGTGAGCAGCGCATTGCCCGGCTCCTTCCAATACTCGCCGTACTCGCCGAAGGCCAGCACCTTGTGCTCCGTATCGTCGAGCTGGATGTCACGGCGCAGAATGACGTGGTTGCGCATGCGGTAGAAATCGATACTGTCGCTCCACATCTCCTGCTTGTCGGTGAGCAGGTAGCCGTTGCGCGTCACGATATAGAGCGTGTCGGCCTTCTCATAGGCCCCGCGGTCGGCGTAGAGGTAGTCGCCGTCGCGGTTCCAGATGTTGGTCCGGTCGTAGAAGAAAGCGTTGTCGGTGGCCATGTTGTAGACCACCGAGTCGCCCGTAAGTTCGTACTCGTCGTTACGCATCTCGACCCGCTCGACCGCAATCAGCTCCTTCGTGTCGGCATAGTAGTAGCCGCGCACCGATTCGAGCAGGTTGTCGCGGTTGGTCAGCACGCCCCCGCCGCCGAACTCACCGATGTTCTCCTTCGTGTTGAAGAGGAATTCGTAGGTATAGAGCGTCGCGTCGCCGTCGATCACCTTCACGATGTCGGAATAGACCCGTGCCTCGTTCCGGTCGCCGTCATACTCGGCCCTGTCGCCGTAGATGTAGGTCGTATTCTTGTTGATGAGGACGTTGCCGAAGAACTCGATGCGTGTGTCCGAATAGCGGACGGCCGAATCGCACGTGATCACCGCACCGTTGTGCTGTGCGGCGAAGTTGCCCACCAGGAATATCGCCGTATCCCCGGGAGCCACGGGGCCCATCAGGTCCGACTTGAGGTCGATGAGTTTCTTCTCGCCCTCCTCCCCGTCGGGAGCGGGCATGCCGCTGCGGGCGGACAGGAAGCCGACCGCAGCCGAGAGGCAGATGGCTATGGACAGAAACCTACGCACCCCGACGTTATTTCACCCAGTGTTTGTTCTCGAACTCCCCGTTGCGGTATTCGGGGTCGATGAAGACGTACATGCCGTCGATCTTCTTGGTCAGCCACTCGCGGAACACACGTTCCTGCTTGTCCTGCAGGGCCATCTCCTCGAGTCGGAGGTAGTCTTCGTTGAGCGAGGCCGGATGCGTCGGAATCACCTCCACCAGCTTGACGATCTTGCCCAGCTGGTTGCCCAGCAGATCTTCGGTCAGGAAGGCATCCGACACCTCTCCCGGCTTGAGACGGATCAGCGCATTGTAGTCGTCGAGGCTCTTGAACCGGCCGAAGTCCTCCTTGAGGAACTTCGTGACGGTCAGCTTGGCATCGAAGGCCTGGTAGCGCTCCAGAATATCGTGGTTCGAGACGATGCCCCCGTTCATCTTCGAGGCCGCATCGTCCGAGAAACGGAGCGCCGCCTTCTCGAACGTGATCGAATCCTTGTGGATCAGGTCGGCAATACTGTCGAGCTGGTTGAGCGTCTCGCCCAGTTCGTCGCTCGTATACTCGGGACGCAGCAGGATGTGCCGGAAATGGTAGAGCTGGCCGCGCTTGTCGAGCAGCTGGATGATGTGGAAGCCGAACTGCGACTCGACCACCTCGGAGATCTGCCCGGGCTTCATTCCTTCAAGCGTCTTGGCGAAGGCCTCGTCCAGACCGGCCAGCGGCGTAGGGTCCATCTCACCGCCGCGGAGCGCCGTGCCATCGACCGAATACATGCGGGCCAGGTTGTCAAAACGCGCCTTGCCCGTAATGACCCGCTCGCGCATGTCGAGCAACCGCTCGCGCGCACGCTGCTTGGCCTCCTTCATCGACTTGGGGAACTTCGTGATCTGCGCGTAGACATACTGGTCGGCGATCGTCGGCAGGCTGTCCTTCGAGAGCGACTTGTAGTAGCGCTCCACCTCGCCCGGGATCACGGTCACCTTGCTCACCACCTCGCGCTGCATGGCGCTGGCGTAGGCCTGCTCCTCGTAGCGCTGGCGGAGGATCTCGCGGATGTTGAAGATGGCCATGTGCTGCTTGGCCTCGAGTTTCGAAATCGAGCCCTCCATATCGACCATCTGCTGCACCTGATCCTCGACCTGCGAGAGGATATCGTTGCTGTTGATCTCCACCGAGTCGATCTGCGCCTGATTGTAGAGCAGTTTTTGCGTCATGAGCGCCTCGAGCGCCTCGTTCATCGGATCGCGGTCCGAGGTGTAGCCCTCCTGCCGGCGCTGCTCGACGAGCTGACGCGCATAATCGGCCACCTCGGAATAGACGATCGACGAGCCGCCCACGACGGCCACTACCTTGTCGAGCATCACCTGACGGCGCTGGCCGACCACCCCGGCCGCCAGCAGCATCAGGGCTGCCGCCAATATCCCTTTTTTCAACATTTTGCCTGTTTGCGTTTGTTTAGGTTATTTTTCCTTGTTCGGTTCCTTGTTCGGTTGTTCGTCCGCCTCGTGGTCGCGGCCGTAAATCCGGACGTCGCCATCCTCACTAGCCTGTGCGTCCAGCTCCTCCTCGTGCCGGCGGATGATCTCGCTCTGGCGCCGGTTGAAGAGGATCCGGCGGATCGTCGGCCGCAGCCGCTCGAGCGGAATGGGCTCCCCTTCGCGGCGCACCTCCAGGATCTGGAAGTAGTAGCGCGAATGGCCGTCGCGCATCTCCTGCACGGCCGTCGTACCGAGTACCGAGTCGTAGTTCTGCGAGCGCAGTGTCGGCAGGTAGCTCAGGAACTCCGGGAAGTCGATCCACTGCTCGCGGAAATCACTCACCTGAAAGTCGTTCTTGGTGCAGATGTCGCGGAAATCGCGCTGCTGCGCCTCCGAGGAGGAGGCCATCGCCGTCTTGAGCTTGGCCGCCTGCCGGTAACCCAAGTCGAAACGGACGATACGGCCCTTGACGATGGAGCGGTCGAGCCGGAAATCGGCCTTGTGCTCGCGGTAGTAGGCCGAGATCTCGTCATCGGTGAAGACCGTGTCGATCGAGCGATCGACATAATACTGGTCGAGCTTGCGGATCAGCAACGCCTGACGGTACTCCTCGACCATGCGGTCGATGTCGTCGGCCGACGAGGAGAAGAGCACCTCGGCCTCCTTGAGCTTGAGCTGCTTGACCACCCAGCGGTCGATGTACTTGCGCATGAAGGCCGCACTGTCCTCACCCGAAAGCCCCTGCGGCACGACCGAACGCAGATCGCGCATGCGGAGCTCCCGGTCGCCGGCACGGGCGACGGTCTCGTCGCTGGTGAAATAACGCGGCAGCTCCCGGCATCCGACCAGCAGCAAGGCGCCCACCGCGACCGTTATTTTCGCGCGCAAATTCATATTCCGAAGGGCAAAGATAGCCTTTTTACTCGTAATTAACGCAACATGGCGGCGTTTATTACGCAGCAGCCCGATTTTTCTCCGCCTCCTTGATCCGGCGCAGCGCCAGAAGCATCATCCGGCCCGAAACGATGAGCAGCGCCACGGCGACGACATAGACCGCCACGTAGACCACCCGGTTGTGGATCAGATCGATCAGCAACGTGTTGGCGTGTCCGGTGATCATCATTAGGTAGGCCACGGCATTGTTCATCGCATGGAGGATCATCACCGACCAGAGCGAGTCAGTCGAGATGTAGACATAGCCGAGGATCAGTCCCACGACGAAGGCGTTGATGACCTGCACGGGCTGCAGGTGCATCACCCCGAAGAAGAGTGCCGAGACGAGCCAGGCGAGCGTCACGCCGTAGCGGGCACGCAGCGTCCCGAGCACCAGCCCGCGACAGATCAGCTCCTCGAGGACGGGGGCGAAAAGCACGAGCATGAGCAGCGTCCAAAGGCCGCGCCCGACGTTGAGCGACAGATCGGGGAGCTGCGCCAGCAGGGGTTCGAGCACCACGCCGGCAGCGCAGATCAGCACGAAGCCCCACAGCAGCAGCGCGGGATTGAGCCCCCGCGTCGAGAAGCGGGCCCAGCGGCCGCGTCCTCCGCGCGCGCGACGGTAATAGAGGAGTCCGCCCAGCGCCGCGGCCATCGAGACGACGTAGACCACGGCATTGAACCGTCCGAGCGCCTCGGGCGCCATCGCCTTGAAATCGGACCCGGGGACGGCAAACTGCAGGAACAGCATGCCGAGCAGCCCGATCACGACCTGTGCCCCGAGCACCACGCCCAGCATGGCAAACAGGTCGCCGATGGTCGGAAACTTCCGCTCGGGGAGTCCCTGGGGGGCCGTCTTCGCGGCGCCGCCCGTCCGCTCCTTCGCCGCTTCGGCTGCCGCATCCTTCTTTGCGCCGGAGGCCGGAGCCTCCACTCCCGATGCCTGCCCGACCTCTTCCCGGCCCGTTGCCGGGGCCCCGCTGCGTCCGGCGGAATGCAGTTCCGCCCGATCCTCCTTTTTCGCTTCCATAGTCTTGCTTAAAGTCAGTTCATTCCGTGTCCAAAGATAGTGCAAGCCCCCGGCAAAAACAAATTTCCCGCCACGCAATTTTGCACGACGATTGCGGAATTCCATTTAATTTCATTAAATTTGCCTGCTTATTATACGCATGAACGAAATTATGGCAAAGGTTATCGCATTAGCCAATCAGAAGGGCGGCGTGGGAAAGACCACCACGGCCATCAACCTGGCGGCATCGCTCGCCCTGCTGGGCAAGAAGGTCCTGCTGCTCGATGCCGACCCGCAGGCCAACGCCACCTCGGGACTCGGGTTCGACATCAACCTCGAGGGCATCTACGAGTGCATCGCCGGGCTGAAGCAGCCCGAGGAGGTGATCCTCGCAAGTGCAGACGTGAAGAACCTCTGGCTGCTGCCCTCGTCGATCGACCTGGTGGCCGCCGACACGGAACTGCCCAAGATGGAGAACGCACACCACGTGATGAAGCGCATCGTCGATGCCGTGCGCGGGAAGTTCGACTACATCTTCATCGACTGCTCCCCCTCGCTGGGCTACACCACGGTGAACATCCTCACCGCGGCCGACTCGGTGCTCATTCCCGTGCAGTGCGAATACCTGGCCCTCGAGGGGCTCTCGAAGCTACTCAACACGATCCGCAAGGTCAAGAGCGGCCTCAACCCCGACCTCGAGATCGAGGGATTCCTGCTGACGATGTACATGCGCAACCGTCTGAACAACCAGGTGGTGAACGAGGTCCGCGAACACTTCGGCCCCCTGGCCTACGACACAATAATCCAGCGCAACATCCGTTTGGGTGAAGCCCCCTCGCACGGAAAACCCGTCATGCTCTACGACGCGAGCGCCGTGGGTTCGGAGAACTACCTGAACCTGGCCCGCGAATTCCTCAAGCGCAACCGGAAACGTCCGGCGGCGCAGAAATAGACACTCCGCCACCGGCCTCCGGCGAGCGAAGAGACGCAAATAAATCACACAAAGATATGAAACAGAAGGGATTAGGACGCGGCCTGGACGCGATTTTCGGGAGTGATCCGATCGACGTCAAGCTCAAGCCGATGAGCGAGATGGCCGAGATCGACATCGCCGACATCATCCCCAACCCCACGCAGCCGCGCACGCAGTTCGACGAGGAGGCGCTCGACGAACTGGCCGACTCGATCCGGCAGCTGGGCGTCATCCAGCCCGTCACAGTCAAAAGGACCGACGGCGGAAAGTACATCATCATCAGCGGCGAGCGCCGCTGGCGGGCCGCACAGCGCGCCGACCTGAAGAGCCTGCCGGCCTACATCCGCGAGGTGGACGACGAGAACCTCCATGCCATGGCCCTCGTCGAGAACATCCAGCGCCAGGACCTCAACGCCATAGAGATCGCCCTCGGCATGCAGCGGCTCATCGACGAGTGCCACCTGACGCAGGACGCCCTCTCGGAGAAGGTGGGCAAGAAACGGTCGTCGGTATCGAACTACCTGCGCCTGCTCAAGCTCCCGGACGAGGTGCAGCTGGCCCTCAAGGAGGGGCTTATCTCGATGGGCCACGCCAAGGCCATCGCCGGCGCCCCGGCCGAACAGCAGCTGCGCGTACTGAAGCGCTGCGTCAAGAAGGGGCTCTCGGTCCGACAGGCCGAAGAGTTGGTCCGCATGCTGAGTGAAACGCCCGCACAACCCGCACAGCCCGAAGAGGAGGAGTATCCCGAAAGCTATTCGCGGCTGGTCGAGCTGCTCGAGCCCTGCTTCTCGCAGGAGATCTCGATCAAACGGACGAAAAACGGGGGCGGACGCATCGTCATCGGTTTCTCGGACGACAAGGACATCGAACGTTTCATCGAACGTTTCTCGCAGCGTTCCTAACGAATGGCAATGGCAGGTCTCCGGTTCAAACTCCTCGTACTGCTCGCAGCGTGTACGCTGTGGCTCCCCGCCGAAGCGCAGCTCCACCGCGGCGCCCGCACGCTCGTGCGGGGCGGTCAGTTCGAAAAGCCGGACTCGCTCCAGCGCCAGCGCGACTCGCTGCGCGTGGCGGAGATCGCCCGGCAGATCGACTCGATGGCCCGGGCCGACTACGCCGCCGACTCGGCAGCCGTCGCCTCGCTGCGCACCGACGACCTCCACCTGCTCGACTCGCTGGCCGAAGCCCGCTTCGCCGCGGCCCGGCAGGGGATCGACACCACGACCCGCAGGCCCGCACCCCGCAAGCGGTGGTTCATGAGCGACTCGATGTCGCTCTCGAAGGTCTGCTGGCTCTCGACCGTCCTGCCCGGATACGGACAGGTCTACAACAAGCAATACTGGAAGCTGCCGATCCTCTACGGAACGGTCGGCACGGGACTGGCCCTCTTCATCAACGAAAACCGCAAGTTCAAGCCGCTCAAGCGCGCCTACGACGCCTACACGGACGTGAGTCTCTCGCGCACGCCCGAGCTCGACGCCCTGCAGACGAAGATGATCCGCAGCAACACGCGGCGACAGCTCTACCTGGGCATCACCATCGCCTCGTACATCTATTTCATCGGCGACGCCGCGGTGAACTACTCGACCAACGACGTCTCGAACGTCAAGAAGGCCACGACGCTGGCCTGCATCTTCCCGGGCGCCGGGCAGATCTACAACCGAAGCTACTGGAAGGTGCCGTTCGTCGTCGGCGGATTCGCCTCGATGATCTACTGCATCGACTGGAACAACCGCGGCTTCCAGCGCTTCAAGAAGGCCTACAACCTGCTGGCCGACTACGAGCAGCATCCCGACAAATACCCCAACGGCCCCACCGACGAGTTTCAGGGCCGCTACTCGGCAAGCTACATCAAGAACATGCGCGACAACTTCCGCCGCAACCGCGACCTCTGCATCATCATCTCGGGAGCGCTCTACGCCCTGCAGATCATCGATGCCCACGTTGATGCGCACCTGAAAGACTACGACATATCGGACGACCTCACAATGAACCTCGAACCGCTGGTGGACTATCCCTACATCCCCAGCATGAACGCCAACCGCCCGGTATTCGGGTTCAACATGAGTCTCAAATTCTGAACATGAAAAAGCTCCTGACCCTCGCGCTGCTCGTCGCCGTCACGGCCTCGGCCTCGGCCCTCGACCGCAATCCCCGCAAAAAGAGACGCGACCGCAAGAAAGACCGCACCGAACAGACGGCCCAGCCCGCACCCGCCGCACCCGCCGTGCAGCCCGTAACCGACACGCTGCCCGAACCCAAACCCGAACCCGAGCCGCAGCAGACGGACCTCTCGCTGGGCTTCTCGCCCGAGCAGGCGGACTCGCTGGTGGCCGTATGGCAGGAGCGGCAGCAGCTGGAGTCGTTCGTGGAGTTCTTCGACCAGTTCGTGCTGGAGGACTCGACCGCCATGGCCACGGCTATCGCTGCCGACAAGACCCCCGACTCGGTATACACGCGCCGGCTGCGCGACCTGGCCTCGCCGATCCCGCTGGCCTACAACTACATCGTCAAGGGATACATCGACCGATACATCAGCCCCCGCTACCACACGATCAGCCGCATCCTCGGCCTGTCGCAGTACTACTTCCCGATGATCGAGGAGGAGCTGCTGCGCGCCGACCTGCCCATCGAGCTGCGCGCCCTGCCGATCATCGAGTCGGCCCTCTCGGCCACGGCCGTCTCCCCCGCCGGAGCCGTCGGACTGTGGCAGTTCATGCCCGCCACGGGCAAGAGCTACGGGCTCGAGATCAACTCGCTGGTCGATGAGCGCCGCGATCCGGTGCGCGCCACCGAGGCGGCGTGCCGCTACTTGAAGGACCTCTACGCCATCTACAACGACTGGACGCTGGCCATCGCCGCCTACAACTGCGGTCCGGGCAACGTGAACAAGGCCATGGCGCGCTCCGGCGGCAAGACCTTCTGGGAGATCTACGACTACCTGCCCCGCGAGACACGCGGCTACCTCCCGGCATTCATCGGCGCCTCGTACGCCTACACCTACCACCGGCTGCACGACATCGAACCCGAAGCGGCCCCCATTCCGCTGGCCGTGGACACGGTGCGCATCGACCACCTGATGCACTTCGGGCAGATCGCCTCGACGATCGACCTGCCCGTGGAGACCCTGCGGCTGCTCAACCCGCAGTACAAACTCGACATCATCCCCGCCACGACTCGCAGCTATACGCTTGTGCTCCCGCAGCGCAACGTCTCGCAATACATCGCCCACGAGCAGGAGATCCTGGCCAAGGACTCGATGTACCTGAAGGAGTACATCAACCCGGCCAACATCGAAAAGAAACGGCAGGAGCGCAGCGGAACGGTCTACGTCGTCAAGAAGGGCGACACGCTGGGCCACATCGCCCGCAAATACCACGTGACCGTCTCGCAGATCATGCGCTGGAACAAGATCAAGAGCGCCAACAAGCTCCGCATCGGCCAGCGGCTCCGCATCGAAGGCAGATAACGGCATCCATGATCCCCGACCACGATACGATCGTCGCGCCGGCCACCGCACCGGGCGGAGCCATTGCCGTCGTGCGCGTCAGCGGCACGGAGGCCCTGGCGTGCTGCGACCGCATCTTCCGCGGCCGGGAGCCGCTTGCCGCAGCCGCCGGATACACGGTGCACTACGGGACCGTGGCGGAGGGCGACCGCACGATCGACGACGTGCTGGCAACCGTCTTCCGCGCCCCGCACTCCTATACGGGCGAGGACTCGGTCGAGATCTCGTGCCACGGCTCACGGTACATCGTCGCGGAGATCCTCCGCCTGCTGCTGGCCGCCGGGGCCCGGATGGCCGCACCGGGCGAGTTCACGATCCGCGCCTACCTGGCCGGAAAGATAGATCTCTCGCAGGCCGAAGCCGTCGCCGACCTGATCGCCTCCTCGTCGCGGGCCGACCATGCGCTGGCCACGAACCAGATGCGCGGAGGATACTCGGAGGAGCTGGAGGGGCTGCGGGACAAACTGCTGCAGCTCACCTCGCTGCTGGAGCTGGAACTGGACTTCTCGGAGGAGGATGTCGAGTTTGCCGACCGCACGGCGCTGCGCGAAACGATGGAGCGCATCGGCGGGGAGATCGACCGCCTGCGCAACTCCTTCGCCTTGGGGAACGCGATCAAGGAGGGCGTCGCGGTGGCGATCGTAGGGGCTCCGAACGTCGGGAAATCGACGCTGCTGAACAGGCTGCTGAACGAAGACCGCGCAATGGTTTCGGAGATCGCCGGAACGACGCGGGACGTCATCGAGGAGCAGGCCAACATCGGCGGCGTGCGGTTCCGGTTCCTCGACACGGCGGGCATACGCGCTACGGGCGACCGATTGGAACGGATGGGCATCGAGCGCACGATGGAGAGCATCCGCCGGGCACAGGTGGTCATCCGGCTGCTGGACGCCCGGGATCTGGAGGGGGGCATTCCCGCCGCGGAATTCACGCTACGGCAGGGACAGCGGCTGCTGACGGTCATCAACAAACTGGATGCGGCGCCGGAAGGGTTCCGGCCCATGGAGGGAACGATCGGCATCTCTGCCAGGCGGGGCGACGGGATCGAGGCATTGTGCCGGGCATTGCGGGATGCCGTGGACACGGAGGGGGTCTATCACGGCGAGACGGTGGTTTCAAACAGTCGCCACTACGAAGCCCTGACAGCAGCCCGGCAGGCGCTGGCAAGTGCACTGGAAGGATTGGACCGGGGGCTTCCGGCAGACCTGCTGAGCGAGGAGATCCGCCCCGTGATCAGCTGCCTCGGGGAGATCACCGGCCGTGGAGCCATTGCTCCGGACGAGGTCCTCGAGAACATCTTCTCAAAATTCTGCATCGGAAAGTAACTCGACCGAAGAAAAATCGAGCAAAACGCAGAATAATCACCAATAAATCAACGAATTACAACAGAAAATCGAGCGATTTTCTAGAGTTCGTTTTTGCCGTCGAGGTGTAAATTTTACACTCCATTTACACCTTGAAAACGCCGAGGTGTAAAAAAGTGTAAAAATATTTTCCTATCTTTGCCCTGAACCAAAACCTCGACACCATGGAAATCAAACTTCATCAGAAACCGCAGCGCTCGACGGGACGCACCTCGCTGGTGCTGGAGTACTACTATGGCTACACGCGCGATGAGGAGGGGCGGATCAAACACCGCCGCAGATTCGAGACCCTCGAATACTTCCTTTACACCACGCCCCGCAACAAAGCCGAGCGCGACCACAACAAGATCAACCTCGAGATGGCCGAGAAGGTCAAGGCCAAACGGCTGCTCGACGAGCAGAACGAACAGTACGGGTTCGCCGGACAGTTCAAGATCCGCACCAACCTGGTCGAGTTTATCCGCGGGATGATCGAGCAGCGCAAGGATTCGCCCGGCAACTGGGGCAACTGGGACAGCATGCTGAAACACCTGATTGCTTATGCAGGCACGCAGACCACCTTCGAGCGGGTCGACCGGAGGTTCGTCGAGGGGTTCCGCAACTACCTCGCCAAGCGGGCCCGCACGAAGAGCGGCACAGCCCTCTCGGCCAACAGCCAGAACAGCTACTTCCTGAAGTTCAAAGCGGCGTTGAACCGGGCCGTCGAGGAGGGGATCGTCACCCACTCGCCCGCCATGGGGGTCAAGGCCACACGGACGGAGGATGTCCACCGCGAATACCTCACGGTCGAGGAGCTGCAGCGGCTGGTCAAGACCGACTGCTCGTACCCGGTACTGAAGGACGCCTTCATCTTCTCGTGTCTGACGGGCATGCGCTGGAGCGACATCAACAAGCTGACGTGGGGCGAGGTGCAGGAGTTCGACGGCGGCACGCGCGTGGTCTTCCGCCAGAAAAAGACCCGCGGTCTGGAGTATCTCGACATCGCCGAGCAGGCCGTGCGCTACATGGGGCCGCGCGGCAGGGCCGACGAACGGGTCTTCTCGGGGCTGAAATACTCCGCCTGGCACAACCTCGCGCTGCGCGAATGGTGCATGAAGGCGGGCATCACGAAGCACATCACCTTCCATTGCGGGCGCCACACCTTCGCCGTGCTCCAACTCTCGCTCGGCACCGAGATCTACACCCTCTCGAAGCTCCTCGGCCACCGTGAGCTGAAGACCACGCAGGTCTATGCGCAGATTATGGATGAGAAGAAACGCGAAGCGGTGAACCGGATTCCGGAATTATGATTATCTTTGGAAGACGGGGCATCAGCCTTCACCCCCGCACCGCAACCGACCGCCCATGAACCGCATCGAATACATCCGCTACTCGCACCGCCGTGCAAACAGCCGGGTCCGTGCATGGATCGGGAGCGTGCGCATGCGGCTCGCACGTCGGAGCCGGTTGCTGGGGTGGCTCTGGATGGTGCCGGCGTCGATCTTCTATGCACTGGTCGTCCTCTTCAGCTGGCTCACCTTCTGCGTCGTTCTTTTCAAGGATCCCCGCTTCACGCTCCACTACCTGGAGAGCGAAATCGAGTGCCGCGGACTCACCGGTGCGGAAGCCCGCCGTTACCTCGACGAGCAGCACCGCGACTACGAACGCCGGCTGGCCTATGGCAACTTCACACGCGACGAACAGCGGCGCATCGACCAGACCTTCGCGTACCTCTACAACCGCTACCCTGCCCCCGTACGGAACGACCTCAACACCCGGCTCGACGAGGTGCAGAGCGCCGTTGCGGAGATTGCCGGCTTCACGCGGCAGCGGCAGGAGGAGCTGGAGCAGGCCCGTGAACGTGAAACCGCCCTGCAGGCGCAGGCCGAGAAGCGCCGCGCCATCAACCGCAGCCGCACGGGATTCGACCCCACGCCGGAGGACTTCTCGCCGCGCCTTACCGACCGACAGCTCGACCTGCTGACCGAACACATCAACCGCATCGGCCTCTTCCGGCGCGACGTCACCCGCCCGGAGGTCGAACTGCTGCTCGCCTGCCAACTCCCGGAGCCGTTGCAGACAACCCACAACAAGCTGCTGGCGCTGCTGCTCGAATCGCTGAGCGCCGCGCGGTTCATCACCCCGAAGTGGCAACGCGTGGCGGGAGTCAAGGGGTGCTTCCTCTCGAAGCTGGGCAAGCCGCTTACGGCCAAGGATCTCTCGGCAGCCAAGCAGATGGCCGACATCATCGACGCAAAACGCGAACAACAGATTCTCGACTGCATCCGGGCCCTGGAGGCCGCGCAGTCATAGTCCGCAGCGCGCCAAAAGAACAAACGGAGTCCTTTGCAGGGGCTCCGTTTTCGTGTTTGCAGAGCGTTTGCACGCGGGCAATGGATGGGAAAGATTGTCCAAACAAGCAAAAACGTTGGCAGACAATGTCGCCAGCTTTTTTTCTTCGTTTCTTTGTCTCTGTAATTACAAGCCCGTGCGTTGCGCAACGCCTTTGTCAAACCTTTTAAATTGTGTTTTTATGCAAATGAGTCTAACCGTCGAGGAGCGTCTCGACCGCATCGAACAACTGCTGCGTGGACAGAAGAATGTCCTGAACTTTTCCGAGGCCTGCGACTTCACAGGCATCTCACCGAGCTACATGTACAAACTTACCCACAGCGCCCGCATCCCCCACTACAAGCCCCACGGCAAGAATGTCTACTTCCTGCGCGAGGAACTCGAACAGTGGCTGCTGCAGAATCCCGTGCGGACCGCCGAACAGAAGGATCGCGAGGCGACCGAGTTTGTCCTTCGCAAACGACGTCCAAGATAGCAACACGTATCGGTCCGACCGGTCCCAAGCCCATCGGGGCGGCCGGATTATCTACCCCTAAAAAAGCGCATCGTTCACCTTAAACGAGCGGATCGCCCGCTCCTTTACGACATCACCCTCCTCCATACGGCCGATCAACAACGGCGACGACGGGTCATGCAACCTCCGGTTCCGATACACCGTCTCCACATCGGTGTTGGCATAGCAATACAGACAGCCGTGGCTGCATGTATCATAGGCTCCGATATCCACACTCTGCACACATCCACACTCCGGCCGTTGGTTCCTGTCCTTGGCGACATTCAACCTGCACCCCAGCAACTCTTCAATCAACATACGGTCGATGCACCGGCCATGCCGGATGCCCATTGGCTCCAGATCTATCCGTTCCGCGCAACTCTGAACTCGGATACCATAGCTTGATGCGATGGAGGCCAGCCCCGCAGCCAATCGGGTGATTTCATCCGCGCCCGGTTCCCGGACCGTTGTCTCCCTTAAATTGCGCCGCGTCTTCTGGTATAGATCCACAAAACTGATCACGCAGGTTTGGGTACAGGATGCCAACCGTTTGGCGATTGTCTCAAAACCGAGCAGATGATAGCGGATGTCCATGCTTTGCGAGAGCAGAATCGGGTCATACCTCCAAATAACCCGCTTGGGGCCAATCCGGTCGGACAGCTGTCTGAACGTCTCGATCACGGACTCCTTCTGCGGGAGCCCCGTCTCCAGCTCCTTGTCGTATGGAGTGACCGTAAACTGGAAATAGTACATGTAGTCCGCAAGTTCGCCCAAACGCGGCAGCATCGGCGCCGGATTTTTGCTCCAGAAGACGATGCAATCAATCACTTCCGGGGATAGCCGGATTTTGCTGACCTGGTGCCGGTTCATCGGATTCCGGACGCACACCTGCCCCTCCCGGATTCGGTTGTAAAACCAGTCTGAATAGAAGGCGGGAATATCGGTTCTTCGGCTGACGCTCAGTATCATCGCGAATCAGTTTATCGTTTCGCCGCACTTTGCAGACGGCGTCCGAGGCTGCGGCATGCGGTCAGGATCGCTTGCCCCGTTTTCCGTAGAGCCGCTCCAGGTCGAGCTTCTCGATGCGCGAACGGATGGCACCGGGCTTGCGCTGGAAATGGGCGGACAACTCCTCCTCCGTCGCCCCCTCACACCACCGGCGCGTCAGCTCCAGATCCTCCGCCTCGGTCCAGGGCAGATAGGCGTTCGGATACTCCTGACGACAGGCGTAGACCGAGTAGGTCGGTTCGTGTAGGCCCGCAAATAACGCTTCAGCCGCTTGACATCCTTGTCCGAGAGGTACGGCAGGCGGCGAATATCCATGTTGTCCGTCAAATCATTCAGTTTGACCGCTACCGCCAGCGGATTGCCCTTTACGCGAGCAATATAACGGTCGAAGGGCTCCTCTTCGGCGTGGGTCAAACAGCGCAGCGCCTCGATGATTTCGGGCGCAAACCCCTCGGCCGCCAGCTCCTCTAACGTCCAGTCGCTGTCCTCGACCACATCGTGCAACACCCCGACAATCTTCTCTTCGGGGGTTTTGCCCGCGGCCATGACCCGCAGCGGGTGGCCGATATAGTCGTTCCCGGCCTTGTCGCGCTGGCCGTGGTGCGCCTCGGTGGCAATCTCGATGGCTCGTTCCAGAGTACTCATATTTGGAGTCTGAAAAAGGATTGTTGAACCTAACAAAGATACAAAAAGAAGGGAGAATGAATTATGTCACCTCCGATTATTGTGTAGCATACACGATGTATTAGATTTAAATCAAACTAGCACTCTTTTTAATCTGGAGAGAAAGGATACAAGGCAATTCGGTATTGTAAAAAGGCCATTGATAGTATTTGAGTATTCATATAAAAATGGTATTTTTGTATATATGACAAATCCAAGGAGTGACAGCAAGATTATTATATAATCTAGGAGATTATGTACGCAAGTACTTCTTCACTGATGAAAAAAAGGGCGAATACGTTTATCCAATTATCGATAGCTCTTTTATAAATCAATATTGCCATTATGCAGGCTTGGAAAAGTCAAACTTTCTCTTGTCTCTAGGCCATGATAAGGCCGTATTTCTAACAGATGACTCGCCTATCGAGGTCGTGCTGGGTATTATTGCCATTCAGTTATACGCGGCATCAAAGATGGAGAACGCAGATGGTTTTACTGCGGCTAATTACAGGCAACGAATATGCGAATGCCTCGGTATAGATACCTCGGACTGGCAAAATTGGGTAAAGGACAACCAAGACTACGTTTGGTCCCGCTACTATGCCTGGTGCGAGGATGAATCGTTTCTTATAGACAATCCCTGCCGTTCCCGGGAGGGAAAAGATCGATATGTCCAATATCCCAAGGTTCATTCTGCCCAAGTATTAAATAGAGAGGATCTGAAAAGATTTGCCGCTGAATTCATTGCAAAAGGGATTGTTCCCAATGAGGATTTATCTCAGGATGAGCTATGGAACATCCTTGGCTTTCCCTCAAATAATCTGACTAATCGAGCCAAGAGAATTATAGAATCGTCCTGGGAATCAGCAAAAAAGCAGATCTTTCAATATTATCTCTCCTGGGATGGAGAGTATAGTGATGCTCGAAAAGCAACAAAACGGGCCGAGAAATCATCATGCATATTAAGACTCAGCCAGGAAGAAGATGAATGGATTCTGGATATATGCAATGAAATCCAACGAGTAAAACAGATCCCTCTTTTCCCTACTACGAACATTTTCAACGATCTAAAGCCATATTATACATTCAAACGACCTAACACAATCCTATTTGAAAAGGATCCCTTGTATGAGGATTATACGGAAACAAGATATCTCAATGAAAATGACGAAGGCATAGCTTTATTTGTCAACACGTCAAAAGGATTTCATGAACAGGATGTTATCCAACGTTTTGGGATGAATGCCTTAGTGAAGCTGAATCCAAAGAGATATCCTCAATTCTATACGACCGAAAAGCGACCATACCGATTATACGGAGGCTTAAGAATCTCCCGGGATATGCCCAATTATCTATTAGACGCTCCTCCAATTCTTGACTTAGACAAAGATTTACGTTTTTATATCGATGATAAGCCGTATCAAGGGTTGTCTGGTTACAATCGACTACCTCTTGGAATAGGAGTGCACAAGATCAAAATACCTGGATACAAAAGCATCGGGATTCATATAGTTGACCACGATATAAAGGACATTGCACCTTGGAATGACAATCCCAAGTGGTTAGTTGATAATAAAAAAGCAAGAGTGTGGGACGTCGACTTCCAACAGGGACAGATTGTCGGACTTGACTATCATGCTTATAGTTCGAACGGAACCACCTCCTCAACCGGATCGGTTTTATATCGATGGTGCAAAGCACAGCAATCCAATAACGCCATCCAACCAGGCGAGCCAAATGTCGCAATTAGAATGTTGAATATTCAGAAATAAAATAATATATGAATTCCTTAGATTATACGACTATAAAAGTAGTGGGAGTCGTTGAACCTCACACAAACGGAATACATGCTTATCTCCGAGTAATCGGATATATCGATCCAGATGCTGGATGGAAATTCAAACGTCTTTATCCCGATGAGATAAAAGAAAAATTCCCTACCCGCGGGCTTATTTTCATGCCCAATTTTCTTAAAAGGTATAGGAATTTATGCGGACAATGTATCTACACTGGCATACAAGTATCTAATAATGAAGGGCACGATCAATTTATATGGGATCGAGATGCTGGTCTTCCGGCAGAATATGGAGTCGTTGTTTGCGAAGAAAAACTTCGACATAAGGACCCAGAAGGTATCTATGAAACTTTGTCAGGCTATCAGGATACTACCTATTTTCACGACGGGCCATTTTTATATCGATATACACCCAAAACCGGACAGCCATACTATTACATCGAACAATGGGATCTAAACAATATTTTAAGCATCAACCAAGATAGAATTATTTGCTACGACAGGGACCGATCCAGGTATGTCATCATGAATGACAACATTGCAGGAACGGCCACATATCTTGACATAATGCCAGATGAACAACTGAAGGAATGGTTCGTTGAAACCTATGTAACAAAAGCATGGGGTTCCATCTTGCAGAACGAGGATAGGAACAAATTACTATCGGAGATCAAGAATACGATTCCAGCCAAAGGCGTTCCAAATGAGGTTCTGGAGTCTCGTATCGCACGCATATCCTTGATGTTTGAAAACTTTCTCCTGAATGCCGGGCAGATTCAGGCATTAGCAGAGAATCCATTATTCAAGGAGTGTATCGATCGTTCCGTTGCAAAATACAGCGAGCAATTGATTACTAATCTACAAAGCCAATACAAACGAGAATACCAGTCTTTACAAAGTGAGCAAAAAGAGCGCGTGGCTCAACTTGAGCGCGAGGTGAACACCGCAACAGCAAAGGCCCAGGCACAAAAAGCAAGGCTTGAGGAAGAGCAGAAACGATATCAGGCTGCAATTGAGCAACAATTGGCCCATATCGCATCAAACAAAAAAAAGATTGAAACTCAGGAAAACTCGCTACAAAAAATAACAAACGAGAAAGATCGGATTCTCAAGGATTGCGATGTGCTGCGTGATATCATTGTATCATTGACCTCGAACCACACTCATCTTGCAGAGAATGGTGAATTACTGACCGTACATAACGAATCACAACCAATTCAGAACAAAGAGGAGCTGGAGAGCAGATTGAGAAATGGATTAAGAAACAATAATAGGCGACTCAGCCTCTCAAACCACTTGATTTCGCTATTGGCATATAACCATGTTTTGTTAATACCAGATCATCGAATTGTCAATGCAATTATCCAGGCTACCGGTAATTGTTGTTATATGCTTGAAGATGTCACTCCAAAGTGGCAATCGTTTGAATATGTATGGGCAAATGGGTTGAAGAGAATCGTAGAGCACAGTTGGGAGACGCCCGATGAGATGCATTATTATGTTCTGCGTAATATAAATATATCTTATTTACCCTGCTATCTTCAGCCTGTCGTAGATATGATTCTAAAACTGCGAAGTGTATTCCCTGGCTCCACCCTTGCATTCCCAGGAAACCTTAGGATCATCCTGGTTCCTACAGAGGATGCTGGATTGCCATTGGCTACGCAATGCATCCGCTATTTTGGATGTTTGCCAAAAAACGACACCTTCGTTATAGCTGAAGATGAAGAGTATCGAATTGTTGAAAAAATCGATACAGAAGGATATTTGACGCCCGGCCTATTGAACAGCCTGCTTACACAAGTAGAGAGACCGGATCCGGAGGCATATAAATCATATGTCACAGAGGATGAATAAAGATATCGAAAAGGTTCAACACCTGTTGTTCTTATGGATGTGTCATTATGACAAGATCAATTATGACACTATTAAACGCTATTGTGAGTATCTAAACATACAGTTTAATCTACAAATTACAGAACACCCTGCATGGACCTTGTTTTTGCCCTTATTCTATGCGGGCAATGTGGATTATTATGGCAGTAAGTCGTTTAAGGTGACGGAACCGATGATGATCTCACACAAAAGGAGGCACCTTTTCATAAACAAGCAACCATCCATAGATGGATGCAAAAAGTTGTGTCCCGTCATTTATCGCAGTGAGGGCCCTCAGAATTGTGAATTAAAGCAGTATACTTTTAACGGAAAAGAGATTTTGAAACATTTTCCGAGTGTGGACTCAATCATCTCAGCATTCGAGTTATCACCGAAAAATGATTTCTCAGATCTCACCTTTGATAATGCCCCTGACCAGATTGGTATTGCCTACACAGCATTTAAACGCTATTACTTCGTATGTGAGAATCGGAAAGTTGTGGAAATCCCCAATTGGTCAATCAATCCGGATTCGGTCAATGTCGCCTATCAATATAGCCGGGTCTTGGGAAAGAAATCAAACGGTAACTACGACGTCGAGCAAAGAAAACTGAGCGTGAATTCTTTCCGGTTCCCAATCATGTTATACCGAGTTTTGATGGTTGCTTCCATGTTGGAAGGCCAATGCCCCTATAAAGAACTGGGCTATTATATTTTCCCGGGCATTTCAGAATCCATAGTCAAGGAACTCGATCGTATCTTGTGTAAATCCATTCGTTATGAATAATCCCATACAAATCTATAAACTGAGAGAAACATATCTCAAGTATATCAGTAGCGGCATCCCGTTTTTCAATGAGTATTACAACGAAGAACGCAATAGTCTGATCAGCGAACAAGGAGCCATATGCCAACCTCCCATTATCGAGATCGTTCCCAAATACAAGGAATATGCGTCGCTGGAAGACTTCTGCAAAAATGAAGGGGTTAATAGCGAGCTGGCTGATTTTGTGCAATGTGGATTATTCTTTAATGACAAAGCCGAAAAGCGGCGATTGTATCTACATCAATACAATGCTCTCAAAGAAGCCGCTATCAACCGGAAGAATATTGTCGTAACAACAGGAACAGGATCCGGTAAGACAGAATGCTTCCTACTGCCTATTTTTGCCGATCTCATATCAGAGTCGCGCACATGGGACAAAACGAATCGACCACGAGCCATGCGCGCCATGATTCTTTATCCGCTGAATGCATTGGCGGAGGATCAAATGATCCGACTTCGTAAAGCCCTTAATGGACAAGGGAAAGGACGGGCTTTGGATTGGTTAGACCGTTGTCGCGGAGGGAATAGATTTTTCTTCGGGCGTTACACTGGCAGCACCCCTGTCAGTGGTCGAGGAGATATTGCCCAAGAGAACATCCGGAAAGAACGCAAGCAGTTAAATGAGGACTGGAAGGCAGCTCAAGAATCTGCCAAACAAACCGGTAATAACGAATTGCTCTACCATGTTCCGTGCATGGATCCGGATAGTGCTGAGATGTGGGATCGCCTTTCCATGCAACAAAATGCTCCCGACATCTTAATTACCAATTACAGCATGCTCAATGTCATGCTGATGAGAGATATTGAAGCGCCCATATTCGAAGAGACCAAGAAGTGGCTTAAGGAGGATCCTTCTCATGTCTTCCACCTGGTCATTGATGAATTGCACACCTATCGAGGAACAGCCGGGACAGAAGTTGCGTATCTGATTCGTATTTTACTGGATAGACTGGGGTTAACTCCCAACTCTCCGCAAGTTCAGTTTCTCGCTTCGAGTGCGTCGATGGGAGAAAATGAGCAGACCAAAGATTTTCTATGCGAATTTTTTGGTGTCTCGAAAGATGCGTACGCTAAGAAATTCTGCCTCCTCTCCAACGAGCCCGAACCCGCTGCAAGTCGGCCCCAAGATAAACTTCCGATAGAGGCCTTCGTAGATTATGCGAATTCTTCAATCCCAGAGAAGGAACGCACCGAACAGTTGTTTGCGTCATTGGACTGCAGCGATTATATCGATATTACGCGAAAATACCATCTTGTCGAATGGCTGAAATTTGCAATGACAGACGCTGAAGGACGAATTATCGCGCAAAATGTTATTAGTATTGCAGCCCAAATGGGCATCAAAGGTGATCAGGCCCTACCTTTTATTTCGTCCTTCTTAAAAATCATATGCCAAAGCAAGGAAGACGGGAACTTTGTCCTACCACTTCGAGCTCATTTCTTTTTCCGCTCTGTCAACGGTTTATGGGCATGCTCCAATCCCGCTTGTTCTGAGGTCAAAAAAGAGTACCAATTTGATGGACGAACCTTGGGACGTTTTTATCGCTCTCCCCGTACCGTTTGCAGCTGCGGGCATGCCGTCCTCGAGTTGATCATCTGTGAAAGTTGTGGTGAGGCCTTCTTGGGTGGGTATATTCGACAAAAAGACAATCGAACATTCTTGCTTTCGGTGGATAGACCTATCGGTCAAACATTTTACCCATATGCTGTTCTATGGCAGGGCTCCATGGATGACAGTGATGCGACCGACAAAGGGTGGGTTCGCGTCAATTTTGATTCGGTCACGGGAATTATCAAGCTGGATCGCTATGGAACCTATTGGTTGCATCGCCAGGAAAAAGAAGCGGACCTGCAACTACCGAATCAATGCCCACAATGCGGAGTGGCATACCGTGTAAATGAAGAAAGGAAATTGACTCCGCTAAAGCCACATCGGACCGGACTACAAAAGGTAAATCAGGTTCTTGCCGATTCATTGATCCGTTCGATGAAGAATGCGCATGAGAACAACACAAAAGTGGTGCTGTTTTCCGATAGTCGACAGTCTGCCGCCAAGCTATCGGCAGGCATTGAATTGGATCATTATCGAGATGCGGTGAGATGGCTGATGCTGAAGGCTCTTAAAGGAGACTCCGAGGTCATTCATTTCTTAAAAAAATTTCAGTTCGACAACATATCTTCCAGAGAAGACAGCGATATGTTGACGAGACTTTATAACAGAGGAACATATATTGAGCTCATCGATCTAATTCGAACCAAAGACAAAGGTTGGCTAAAATCTGAAGAAAAAGCTCGCCTCGATACGATATATGCATCTATCGAAGATGTCAACCTGGAAAATATTACCGCTGATGTCTTTCAAGGACTATTAAATATCGGAATGAATCCGGCTGGGCCGAAGCCCTCCTTGGCTCAAAATTCACTATTAAACACCACTCCCTGGTGGGGTCTTTTTGATTTTGGAATCGGCGCCGCAAAGGGAGATTTAGGTGATTATGATCGAGCATATCTTGATAAGATCCGCATTGCCAACAGCCAAGAACAGATCATAAGCCTGTTTGCCCACAAAAAGAAGTCATTCGAGTCTATGAAACTGGGTTACGCAACCTGCGTAGGAACAGAAAATCTACCCTCCCAGACAAAAGAGCTGTTAGACTCAATTATCCGCATTCTTGGCGAAAAAAGAAGAGTGGTTGGATTTGAATCGAGATATCCAATTGATGACTCATTCCCTGGAATTGTGCGCAAACTTGTAATGCGGGTCTATGGACTCACCCGCAAAGACTCCGATAACAAGTTAAACGAAATCAAACGATTATTAAGGAAGCTGGAGATCATTGCCAACGACAAAGTCGCTTTAACCGGACGCAAGATTGCTTTCCATAAAGCATACGAAGGGATGAAATATTGGCAATGCCCAAAATGTAAGACGATTCATTTGCAGCCGTCTAATGGCATCTGTACCAATTGTCTTGGCAACCTGTCTCAACCTAAAACGATACAAAAAAATGATTTGGAGGATGCGTCGGATTATTATGTATCACTTGTAAACTCAACCAACGATATCTATCGCCTCCATTGCGAGGAAATGACGGGGCAAACCTCTCGCGATGAATCACGGCGACGTCAACGACATTTTCAAGAAATATTTCTTCCGGGGGAGGTGCCATCTGTTGACGGGATCGATTTGTTGAGCGTTACAACCACGATGGAAGCAGGAGTCGATATCGGCTCACTGTCTGCCGTCATGATGGGTAATGTTCCGCCTCAACGATTCAATTACCAGCAGCGTGTTGGACGTGCCGGCCGTCGCGGGAATCCGTTGTCTATTGCTTTAACCGTGGCTAAAGGATCAAGTCATGATCTGACCCATTATTTTGAGCCGGCACGTATGGTTTCTGCCATACCGAAGGATCCATATCTGGAGGTCCGAATCAAAGAGATTGCAGAGAGAGTGGTATTCAAGGAGGTCTTGTATAATGCGCTCAAATCGATTCAGGAGTCCGCCAAACAAGAAAGTGTTCACGGGAATTTCGGAACGGCTTCGGCCTGGAATAAAAACAAAACAATTGTTGCTACATGGATCCAGAACCATGAATCTGAGATCGAATCCATCATCCAGATTGTCACGAGATGTACAGATCTCACAAAGGAGGATAAGGATGACATGCTCCAATATATTCAGAAAAAGCTAATTGACCGCATTACCGAGATCGCCAATAGTAGCGAGTATACACAGACACAATTAAGTGAACGTCTGGCGAATGCCGGGATGTTGCCCATGTTCGGATTTCCAACACGGACGCGAAATTTATACCTGCAGTTCCCGGATAAATTACCGGCTACCGATGTCGTGAATCGCGATATGGAGTTAGCGCTCAACTCATTTGCTCCTGGACATGAGATTGTAAAGGACAAAAAGGTATATCGAGCTGTTGGAGTTGCTGATTATGGTAGAAAGGCCGATGTCTTTCTGAAAGCAGATAGCCTCAATATACTGAGGAAGCCACTATTCAGATGCCAAAGTTGCGCCTATTCAACTTTGGAGTTGGATAGTGATACGGCCAATTGCCCGGTCTGCGGCAACCCGATGGAACGTATTGAGGTTTGTTCACCCCTGGGATATTGTGTAGATTACGATGAACCGGTTCACGACTTTAACGGATCCTATGATTGGTATTCTCCCAACAGTGAGATTCGATTAGATTGTGAAGCCTCTTTGGAGGAGTGCAATCCTGTTGGAAACCTATACTTGCGCAACAATGTAATTCCCACTCAAGGTCTTGTTCATTTGGTCAATGACAACAATGGCAAACTCTACCACATGGGACAATACACCCATTTTACAACATCGAAGATGCGCGACACGTGGGTTGCTCCCAGTGCTTATCCACAAACTCGACAAAGTGCGTTGACCCTATTTAACGAAAAAGATTTGGCTTTTGTCGTATCAAAGTCCACGGGAGTCATGACCATTGCACTGAAGATGGTTCCTCGGGATATTTGTCTTAATCCGTTGCAAGACAACGCAAACTATTTTGCCATACGGGCTGCATATTATTCCTGGGGGTATTTAATTCGCAAGGCAATTGCCTGCTATCTTGACATAGATACATCCGAACTCGATATCGGATATCATATATCCATCAAAACCAGAAACCCGGAGGTGTTTATTGTCGAAAAGCTGGAAAATGGTTCGGGATATTGCAACTATTTAAGCGGGCGCAAATATGCACAAGTTCCGACCGAAGCTCTATTGCAACCTCTATTGAAGGGTGGAGCGATTTATGACACGTTATGTACTCCGGACCATATGCGAAACTGCATCTCATCTTGCTATGATTGCATCCGAGATTATTCCAACCAACAATATCACATGATATTGGATTGGCGTCTTGGCCTTGATTTGTCAAGAATGGCGGCAGACAAAGCGCTCTTTGTCAATTTCGATGTCGAATATTGGAAGGACTTCATGGATAATAATCTCGACAGTCTACTAAAGAAAAAGAAACTACACAGTCAGATTAAATTTGGTCATTACTTTGCTGTCAATGATTCAGGCGTAATCAAGGGAATCATCGTACATCCATTTTGGTCGGATGACTATATTACCGACGTTTTACAACAATGCAATAACGCGGGAATTGATAAGATCTCAATCTTTGAACTGACCAGAACGATGAACTAAAACAAGAGGTTCCGCAAAAATCGGCGGCCTTTGGCGGTTTTCCGATTTAATTTTCTATTTTTGTAGATGGTTCCGTGCCGATCCGCGGAACTAACATATTACGAACGTTTCGTTACGTTTTCTTTCGTACTCAAACTTCGCAAACTTGACACGATGAAAGAGATGTGACTGAACGCCTCGTGGATGCATGTATTGTGCCCGCAGGTCTTTGGCTTGCTATGTGCACGATACACGTTTCGCGTGGGCTGTCCGTGTTGCTTATTTCATCGTGGGGCAGCGAAGGCCTGAGTACGGGGTAAGTCAATGCGGCAACCCACGTTTTTTATGGCTTTCGATTACAACTACACCGGAAACCCTGCCCTGCTCAACCGCCGAAAGGTCGCCTTCTTCGCCTCGCGCATCGTCTCACCGGCCGTCGAGGAGCAGGCCTTGCGCTGGGCCGAGGCGTGTTGCGCAACCGACCGCGTCGTAATCAGCGGTTTCCAGTCGCCGCTCGAAAAATCCGTCTTTGAACTTCTGCTGAAAGCCCGCCACCCGGTGATCTGGGCCCTGGGGCGCGCCCTCTACAGCCGCTACCCTCCCGCCGTCGAAGAGGCCCTGGCCGAGCAGCGCATTCTGATCTTTGCCGTGCGTAACGCCCGCCGAACCGGTTGGCAGACCGCCCAAACCCGCAACTATACTATTGCTACGATGGCTGAGGAGAGTGTTTACGCCCTCCGCTCGGACGGCCGCCCCAGCTCGCTCGACGTCCTCTACGGGCTGGAGTTGGGGCGCAAACCAGTGCGTTGTTTCCCGCAATAAACGTCCCGTTTCGCGAAAAAATTGGTACTGAAACTGCATCGAAACCCGATTCTAAATGACCTAAATTCTGCAAAATCGAACGCCGGGAGAGGACAAATTCCACGGCTTTTTAGGACGCAAAATGTCGGATTAGAGGCTCTCAATTGGATGAATTGAGGCCTCAAAAGCGCGTCCAAATTCGTGAAATTTGTCCGAAATTTTGCATTCTCAACCGCCGAAAATCAGTCGAAAACGAGCTGTTTTGAAGTCTGATTCGGGCGATAAACCGCCACTTTTCCACGCCAAAATGGCCGGATCTTCCCTGTTTTCTGGCGAAGGGGGTTTCAAAAATCCTTCGCCGGCTAAATTTCGGGTCGGGCCACGGTGGCCCCGGTAAAAAGCGACGACTTCGGAGGAGTTTTCCACCCCCTTGCGGGCAAGCTGTTTTCTGTTACGAAATCTATTTCGCGTAACGGAAAACACAGCTTGCTGAGTCCCGAAACATATAATGTTCCGGGGACTCAAAAACGGGTCGAATATCACGTCCCGTTCCCGCTTGTTCGCCGGCCAATCTGAAGAGGCGAACCGCCCGTTCCCGAAGTCGACATCGGGAACAAAACCGATCAAAAAAGGAAGGCCCGCAGAGCGTCTTATTCAAAAAGACCGACTGACTGATTGACGTCAGTACTGACTGACTGAAGTACTGACTGACTGAAGTACTGACTGACTGAAGTACTGACTGACTGAAGTCACGGTCTTACCGTTGTGTTGTTTCGCTGTTGTGTTGACACACTGTTTTGTTGTTTTACTGACGTACTGTTTTGCTGGCTCTCTGTTTTGTTGTTTTGCAGACATATTGATTTGCGGATACCAGTTGGATACATAGGGCTGGAGCGGCAACAAAACTTCGGCCATTGTCCTCATTCTTGCATCGGGGAGGGTTAGGCACCACTCCTATGGCAGAAGCCCGATAAATACACAATAGAAGCCACAGAAACAGGTCATACGCCTCAAAAACCACCACAGAGCCAACTTTATACCTCCAAGCTTCATCGCGGCTCAAACGCGAGAAAAACGAACAACAAATTGATCTTGGGCGGCAGCGGGGATCGAGAACGGCGGACGAAAGATGGGCCGGGAAACGGGGCCTCAACACCCAGCCGAAGCATGGTTTTTCTCCTTTCCATCGGTAGCATCTTCAAAAGCGGGCCGGAGCGAATACGACAACCTTTTCCGCGGGGAAAGGGCTCCACCGAAAGAGGCCTTTCGCTGCGGAAACCCCACCGGGGCCTGAGGTTGGCATTTCGCGCCGGACTCTTACCTTGCTGCCGGATGAAAAGGAGCTGAACTCACATCCCCCAAACCGTTTCATTTACAACATTCCACAAACAATTCAAGTAGAAAATTAAAAATGCAAAGTAGTTCAAATAAATAACAACTTCCTCATTATCTGAATTTATTCAACTTGAAAGAATATTACAATTATCAATCAACAGCTGATATCAGTATCTATTTTCACTCAGGATTTGGAATTATGATTAAAAAACATTATGTTTGTTATGCATAATTACTGTGAGTATGAAATTTGTTGATCGAACTGATGAAACTGCACGATTAAAAGAGGCTCTTTCCGGGGAAAGATCCACATTAGTCGTAATATATGGACGACGCCGATTAGGTAAGTCAACCGTCATAAAACGTGCTTTAACTGAGAATGATGTCTATTTTCTAGCAGATCGTTCTGAAGGACAGCATCAACGATCCATGCTTGCCAAAGTGGTCGGACAACTCTTTCCAGATTTTGACAAACTCACCTATCCAGATTGGGAGGCTTTATTAAGAGCTGTTAATTATCGCACAATCAACCATTTCACACTGTGCCTGGATGAATTCCCTTACCTTGTGGAACAATCTCCCGAACTGCCATCTGTCCTTCAAAAACTAATTGACGAAAAAACTCTGAAGTACAACATTGTAGTTTGCGGTTCATCTCAAAATATGATGTATGGTCTATTCCTGGACTCTACGGCTCCTCTTTACGGACGAGCAGATGTTATTATGAAATTTATGCCCATCCGATTACCATATATCCAGGAAGCATTGGGCTTTAATGCCACAAGCGCAATTGAAGAATATTCCGTATGGGGTGGAGTTCCTCGTTATTGGGAGCTAAGAGAGAATAATGCATCTCTTAAAGATGCCTTATGGTACAATATCCTATCAGTCAATGGAACTCTTTATGAGGAACCTATAAAGCTTTTTCAAGATGACGTCAAGGATGTTGTCAAGACTTCTACAATTATGTCATATGTTGGGAGTGGTGCTAGTCGCCTTTCAGAAATAGCATCACGCTGCAATGAACCTGCGACTAACCTTTCACGGCCATTAAAGAAGCTTATCGACCTCGGATTTTTGGAGCGTGAAGTGCCCTTTGGTGTTGACGAAAAAAGTTCAAAAAAGAGTCTGTACAAAATTGCTGACCCGTTCATGGCCTTTTATTACCAATTCGTTGTTCCGAACCGATCATTCATCGAATTGGGACGACGTCGCCCCATAGAACAAGCATTGAATACGCATTTCTCAGAGTATGTAAGTATGCAGTGGGAGCGAATCTGCCGAAATACCGTCACAGGCAATCAGATAAACGGAGTGCTGTATGACAAAGCGAACCGCTGGTGGGGTTCGGTACTCAACGAAGAGCATAAGCCAGAACAGGTAGAAATTGATGTCATGGCCGAATCTCTCGACAAGAAATTTTTACTTGTAGGAGAATGTAAATGGACTACCCAAGAAAATGGGAAATTGCTTACGACAGAACTTCTCCGTAAAGCCAATTTATTACCATTCGCAAAGAATTATACGATAATACCTGTTCTATTTCTTAAAAACAAGCCTCAAAATGATGTGAAGAACACAATATTGCCAGACGACATCATCAAGCTTGCTGAATAATTTTACCCAATCTTTCATTGAAGAAATTACATTCTACCTACCAACCTTTATAATACATGCCTCGGACTAAAAATGCCCTAATCCGGCAAAAAACCATCGATAAATGTTTGAGTAGTAGAAAGAACTACTCAATCAGAGATCTAATGGACGCATGCAATAGGGAGCTTGAATTAATCGGCGAATACCCTATTACTGCAACAAATACGATTCGCGAAGATCTGGAACAGATTATGGCGAATTATCCAGATGCGAAGATTATTTCCCGAAGAGTTGGCCGACACCTGTATTATTCCTATGAAACCGAGAATTATTCAATATACAAGATACCACTGAATGATGATGAGTTTGCGCAAATCACGCAAACACTATCCATACTATCAAGATTCGAAGGGATGCCACAATTCGAGTGGCTGGATGAAATCAAATCTGCATTAAACATTAAAATATCATCTGACCCCATCGTTGGTTTTGATGAGAATATTGATTTAAAGGGTAGAGATTATTTCGCTCAACTTTTTTCAGCTATCAATAACAAGCAACCGTTAGTCCTGACTTATAAAAATTTCAAACGAAACATCAATCAACAATTTATTGTCCATCCATATTATTTAAAACAGTTCAATAGGCGATGGTTCCTAATTGGGTTTTCTGAGAATATTGGTCGATTATCACTCTTTGCGTTTGATCGCATCGAAGATATAACCGCCTCGGACTGTAAATATATCCCAAACACAAAGTATAATTTTAAAGACTACTTTGATGACATGATTGGTGTTACCAGAATCGATCATACAGACATAGAAACAGTGAGAATCTGGGTGTCAGCCAATCGGTGGCCATATGTAGCGACAAAACCGCTACATGGAACCCAACGCATAATATCAAAAGATGTTAGCGGTGTAATTATTCAAATCCAGGTATACATCAATAAAGAATTAGAACAGTTGATTCTCTCATTCGGAAAAGATTTCAAAGTCCTTGAGCCGGAAAGCCTGAAACAAACTATTGCTCAGCAATTCTGCGAAGCATTAAAAAATTATCAATAGTTCACCATGAGTGAACATATGGCGTATAATTTTGTAATCCGATTGATGTTAGACTGTAAACTGTAGCAATATGGAGTTCGTATCTAGACTTATTGTATCAATTATACATATTTCTCGCGGTTGCCACTTTCCAATAGAGCAGGATCCTTTTTCTATTTTTTTCCTATTGTACGCAAAGAAAGTAGGAATCCTAAAAAATATGGATTTAGAGCGTTTGGCATTTTGGTCGGATAAAAATACCAACTATGGTGATAACATATTATTGGAGTTATACGGCAAATTCCAGAATGTAACCCAACTTAGCGTTAGCGATAATTACGCCTATCGTTCTCTTGTTATAATGCTGAACAATATTGATGATAAGTTATATCAGAAATATTATTGTGATCTTATAGAGGGCCTCATATCTCATCTGGCCCAACAATCTGGTATGGCCTCCGCAGAATTTTGTCAGCCAAAAGCAATTACTCGCCTTGCAGGAGAATTAGTAAAACGTATCAACCCTCGATTTATATACAATCCGTTTGCTGGCTTATGTTCATACGCCCTAATTTCCAGTAAATATAAATATTATGGGCAGGAAAAAGATACTGGAATCAATTTACTTGCGAGAGTTCGTCTTGATGCACACGGCCGAGATGCAGACACTCTAGCCTGGGCCGACTCTATCCAAGGATGGAATGACCATCAAGCTGACATGCTGGTAACAACACCTCCTTTTGGAGTTAAAGCAACCCGGGCCTTTTCGTACCACAGATGGAGGGAATATCGTTCTCTTAATGAGTTCATCTTGCGCAACTTCCTATACTCTCCTTCATTAGATAATGCGGTCATCATATTACCTGCAAGCGCCTGCTTCGGTGCGGACACGCTGGAGATCCGAAAGTCAATCATAGAGAAAAACGCTCTCGATATGATTATCGATCTGCCTGCCGGAATCTTTTATGGGACAGGAATCCGAACTGTTGCCATCGTTTTGAAGAAGCACAGACATCTAGAAAAAGTCACTTTTGTCAATGGGAATGATTGTATCAATATAACTCAGAAGGCAAAAGATTTAGATGTAGACTTGTTGTTAAGTTATATTGACTATAATACACCTCGTGTAGTGGCCAATGTCAATTATACGGAAATATCCGAACGAAACTTTTCTTGGTCTCCATCTGCATATATAACCACCCAAGATGCTTTAGCAGAAGGGCAAACATACGTCCTTCTCTCGGAATGTATTGTACCAGGTAAAAATATTACTATCGAAGCCGAGAAAGGAATTATACTATCTCCATCAGATTTCTCTGATGATGTGAACTTACTATTCACTGCGCAAAATTTTACAACCGCGCAGATCTCACCCAATATGAAGGCCTACCAAGGCGAACATATTGTATTATCCTTCTTGCAAAACAAGATAAAGATATGCAAATGCTCTTTTGATGAACCATTTTTCGTCAACCAGAATCAAGTTGCATTTGCACTTAAGGAGGATTCCCCCGTAACACCTGACTATCTTGTATATACCTTGCTTAATAGCAGATCATTCGGAAACTTATCATCGCTAATGAATGGTCTTCATGCTCGAGTAACCCGGCAAATCACCCAATACATTTTAGAGTGTAATGTTGCCATTGATGTAGACAAAAACAAGCAACACGCCATCATTGATAGCTTAAAACAGCAGTACACCCAAAGGAAACGGGCCGAAATGCAAGCAGAAATGGCACGTCTTGGAATTAGAGATGCATCCTCTGATTTATCGCACATCCTGGGAGCCTCATTCGATAAGATAAGCAATGCCCTTGCATCAATACAAAGCGAAACTATATCAGAAGATTTGATGACATCCTTACATGTCATCAGCGATAACTTCATGTATATGAAGCGCATGATAAATGCTGTTGGTGCAGATTTTTCCAAGGCGAGATTACAAATACGAGATGTTGAGATCAACGCCTTTATCAATAATTATGTTTCTTCATGGAGAAACTACGGTTCCTCGATTTTTAATCTGACATACAATTCAGAAGTATCTGATGATACAGTTCTAAGAATAGATGAGGATATGTTTAGGGTCCTATTGGATGCAATATTAAGAAATGCCTATCGACATGGCTTTGAGAATAAAAAGTCCTCTGATAATCAAGTCCTAATCAGCACTTCTTTTTCTAAAATCGAAGATACTGAATATGTTTTAATTACTATTGCCAACAACGGCAATCCATTTCCCGAAGGCTTCACCCTCAAAGACTACGTCACCAAAGGGAGCATCGCTGGCAAAATGGGGAATACAGGATTGGGAGGATACCACGTATGGTCTATCGTGGAAAGACATCACGGACATATGAATATTTCCAGCAGTAAGACTTGGAGTACCATTATTGAAATCTTGATTCCTGTCGAGATCTACGCCGAATCTGATGCAGATAAATTTATTGAATATGGAGGATCTGAATATTTATAACGTCATCTGGGTTGATGATGAGATTGACGAATTATTATCACCCGTAGAGATAAAACGGCTCTTGCGAAATCAAGGCATTCACATCGAACCAGCGCATAACTCCACGGAATATAGGGAGATTATGGAACACAGTTATGATCGAATAGATGCGGTCATAACAGATGCCAACATGGCGAGATCCTCAGATAGTCCTAGAAATGAAAGAGATCTATCCGGTTTTGAGGATGTCAAATCGTGCATTGAGAAATATAATGTAAAACGCTCCATCCCCTTTTATCTATATTCGGGCCGAGGAGAGTTTCTTGAAGAACGGTATGAAAATGATGGATTGGAGTATTTCGTGACCAATAATCGAATATTTTCAAAAGGAGAATTACCTCGACTACTGGAACAATTGAGAAAAGACGTAGCACATATCAACTCTCCGTCATTCCGAATCAGGAATAAATACCATAAAGAATTGGAGGCAGCCCGACTGATTGAAAATAACGAAGAGACATTATTCTCAGCTCTCCTGTATGAATATACGGATGGATGGAACAATACGCAAGACTATTTTAATCCGGCAAGAAAAATGGTCGAGCGAATATTCCATGCATGTAAAAAGCGAGGAATTATCCCCTACTCACTATCCGAGCTAAACTCTTTCAGTGGGTTCCTGCAGGGGAAGGACTGCTATTTCGAAGTAAATGAGGGATGCGAAATAATGCCCAAACCGCTTATCCACAGTTTAGAATATTTTCTGAACATCACTCAGGATGGTTCGCATGGAGCAGGGGACCTCAAACTGAATGTAGATAATTATGTTCGCAACACAAAAAATATCAACCTTTTCAGAACCATCTTATACATCGCAATGGATCTATGCCTATGGTTCGCAAAAGCCAGCCAGTTGCCCCCGGAAGAAAGGGTATCCAAATGGCATCTTAAACCCAATTGCGAATTTGTATACAGAGGAACAATCCGTGATATTGAAGGTAAAATGGTCTGCGGAGAATACTTGCTTCAAAACAAAGAGGTTGATTATTCCGCTGGCGATGAAATAGGTATCCGGCAATACAAAGGCAAAGCAATACCCGAGAATAAATATCCATTTGATTATCAGGAAGCAGAGACAAAGATTACCGTCAGCAAGTTTGCGTATCCTACAAATGTGATCATTATTCGAAAGAGAGCGACCGAACAAGACCTGTAAATATATTTTTGTACCTTCGCAGTAGGAAATCAAACATAAACAATGGCAAAAAAAGTTAAACAACAAGAGTTGTCTGGGGCTCAGGATTTGTATAATTTCCTGTTTGAGGCCTGTAATATCATACGAGGCCCCGTTAGCCAGGACAATTTCAAAGACTATATAACGCCGCTACTTTATTACAAACGCATCTCCGACGTATATGATGAAGAGGTCGAAGAGGCTCTTATCGCCAGCAATGGCGACGAGGAGTATGCCTCTCTTCCGGAGCAGCATCGATTTGTCATACCGGACGGATGCCATTGGCAGGATATCCGCGAACGTTCGGAAAACCTTGGCTCTGCCATTGTCGAGGCTATGCGCAAAATAGAAATAGCCAATCCCGATACGCTGTATGGGGTTTTGTCTATTTTTTCGGCACAGAAGTGGACCGACAAAAAGGTTCTCTCCGACGAACGAATACGGAATCTTATCGAGCACTTGTCCAAACGGCGTTTGGGCAACAAAGATTACCCGGCCGACCTGATGGGCGATGCCTACGAGGTACTACTCAAGAAATTTGCCGACGATAGCAAAGCGCAAGCTGGAGAGTTCTACACTCCTCGAGCCGTTGTCCGATTGCTCGTGCGCATTCTGGATCCTCAACCCGGCGAAACCGTCTATGACCCAGCCTGCGGATCGGGAGGTATGTTGATCGAGGCTATCCGCTATATGCATAGCGACGATCTCTGTTGTGGCAGCATCTTCGGACAGGAGAAGAATGTAGTCAACGCAGCCATTGCCAAGATGAACCTCTTCCTGCATGGCGCATCCGATTTCAACATCATGCAGGGTGACACGCTTCGCAATCCGAAAATCCTGCAAAACGACGCACTGGCCCGCTTCGACTGCGTGATTGCCAATCCGCCGTTCTCGCTGGAAAAGTGGGGCGCAAAAGAGTGGTCAACGGACAAATATGGACGCAATCTGTGGGGAACCCCTTCCGATTCATGCGGAGATTACGCATGGATCCAACATATGGTATGCAGCATGTCCTTCGGCAAAGGGCGCATGGCAGTCGTGATGCCACAGGGCGTTCTGTTTCGCGGGAATCAGGATGGAGAGATCCGCAAGAAACTGGTTCAAAGCGACCTTGTAGAGGCTGTAGTGACTCTCGGCGACAAGCTCTTCTATGGCACGCAGCTCTCTCCCTGCTTTTTGATTCTACGCCGTACAAAGCCCGCCGAACACTCCGCTCGCATCTTGATGATCGACGGCAGTCAAATCCTTACCCCTAAACGGGCCCAAAACGAACTGTCCGATGCCGACGTCGACCGCCTGTACGAACTCTATGCCAATTATACCGACGTGGAGGATTTCGCAAAGGTGGTGCCCCTGGCCGATATCGAAGCCAAAGATTTCTCGTTGTCGCCCAACCGCTATGTGGAATACCATCGCGAGGAGGTAAAACCCTATGCCGAGGTCAAAGCAGAATTCTTGGCTGCCTACGAAACGTTGAAACGCTGCGAAGCACGTTTTGTCGAACTGATCAATCAATAAGGAATGTCTGACAACCAACACATAACAACCTTAACACTCGAGGAACTTAAAACGTTCCTTTGGGGTGCTGCAGTCCGTCTGCGCGGACAGATCGACGCCGCCGGTTACAAAGAATATATCTTTCCGCTGCTCTTCTTCAAGCGCATCAGCGACGTCTATGACGAACAATTCAACGCCTTCGTTCAGGAAGGAGGCGAAGAGTATGCCCGCGAACAGGCCCAGGATCTCGCTATCCGTATTCCGGACGGAGCCCACTGGAACGACGTGCGCCAGGTCACCGAGAACGTCGGGCGACGACTGGTCGAAGCTTTCATCGCCATCGAACAGGCCAATCCGGCCGTTGAGAGCGACGGTCGCCGCATCGGAGGTCTCGAGGGCATCTTCGGTCCCAAGGACGGATGGACCAACAAAGCCAAGATGCCCGACCACATCATCACGTCACTGATCGAGGATTTCTCCAAACACAACCTGTCACTGGCAGCCTGTCCTGCCGATGAGATGGGACAGGCGTATGAATACCTGGTCGGAAAATTTGCCGATGATGCCGGCAATACGGCACAGGAATTCTACACTAACCGCACGGTTGTCACCCTCATGGCCGAGATTCTGAATCCGCGCCCCAACGAGAGTATTTACGACCCGACCTGCGGTTCCGGAGGCATGCTTATCAAATGCCTCACCTACCTCAAGGACAAAGGAGAGGAGTGGCAGGGAGTCCACGTTTTCGGACAGGAGATCAATGGCCTGACATCCTCCATTGCCCGGATGAATCTCTACCTCAACGGCATTGAGGACTTCTCGATTGTCTGTGCCGACACCCTTGCCCACCCGGCCTTCCTCGACGGCAGCCGGCTGCGTCAATTCGACATCGTCCTTGCAAATCCGCCCTACTCAATCAAACAATGGGACCGCGACGCGTTTGCTCACGACAAGTGGGGCCGGAATTTTCTGGGCACACCACCGCAGGGCCGTGCCGACTACGCATTCATCCAGCATATCCTCGCCTCGATGAATCCCGAGACGGGCCGCTGCGCAGTGTTATTGCCTCACGGCATTCTGTTCCGCAAGGAGGAGCGGGATATCCGGAAGAATCTGATTGAGAAAGACCTCATCGAAGCTGTGATCGGTCTTGGGCCCAATCTGTTCTACAATGCACCGATGGAAGCCTGCGTTCTGGTGTGCCGCAGTCGCAAGCCGCAAGAGTTGATGAATCGGATTATTTTCATCAACGCCGTCAAGGAGGTTACCCGCAAGAATGCAGAGAGCTATTTGGAGCCTGCACACATTGAGAAGATAACATCTGCATATTATGGGCGGAAAGATATACCTCAATTTTGCACGATAGCGTCGCAGCAACAAATTGCTGAAAACGATTACAGTCTAAACATCCCATTATACGCCCACATTACGGAGCATCAGACAGATGACACGCTGTCTGTCACCGAAGCATTGGGGCAATGGGACTCGTCGCATCGCAAAGCCATGCAGGCCATAAATGATTTAGCAACATTGATTGGATAATATGAAGTTAGGCGATATAGCTCGGGAAAGCCGAGAGACATATAGTGGAGATAAAACCGGAATTCCGATTGTCGGATTGGAGCACCTCGTATCGCAAGAATTGAGGTTTACTGATTACGACATCGACACGGATAACACCTTTACCAAAAGGTTCCACAAGGGGCAAATTTTGTTTGGCCGTCGTCGAGCCTACTTAAAAAAGGCTGCGATTGCCGATTTTGATGGTATTTGCTCCGGTGACATTACGGTTATCGAGGCGATTCCGGGGAAGGTCGATCCCATGTTGTTGCCGTTTATAATTCAAAACGACCGCTTATTTGATTATGCCATATCGCACTCCGCCGGAGGTCTGTCGCCCCGCGTCAAATGGGCAGATCTTGCCGATTATGAATTTGATTTGCCGTCTCTGGAAGAACAGCGGAGATTGGCGGATAAACTCTGGGCGGCGTATGAGTTAAAAGAGGCCTACAAAAAGATGATTGCGGCAACCGATGAAATGGTCAAAGCCCAATTTATCGAAATGTTTGAGACTCTTCCCAAAGAGAACACCCTTTCTGATTTTTGCGACATGAAAGCAGGAAAGTCTGTACCAACAGACAGTATCAAGAGTACACCCCAAAATGATTTATTCCCTTGTTATGGAGGAAATGGGTTAAGGGGCTATGTTGCAGATTATTCCCACGATGGAATTTACAATCTCATTGGCAGGCAAGGAGCTCTCTGCGGAAATATTACCTTAGCAAAAGGTAAATTTTACGCCACAGAACATGCGGTTGTAGTAACTCCTAAAACAAGAATTAATGAATATTGGCTTTATTTCGCATTAAAACAAATGAATCTAAACCAATACTCACGAGGTGTGGCACAACCTGGCTTAGCTGTTAATCAGCTCGAAAAATTACCGTTTGGTATACCTTCTGAAGAATTACAGAATCGTTTTTCTGTAATTTATAACCAAGCCGAAAAATCCAAATCGGAATTACGCCAGGCTATCGAGAAAATCGACCGGGTGATGAAAAGTCTGATGCAGTAATAGTTTGCTAATAATCAAATAACTTCACATGAAACTGTTAGACATATTCAATCCCGATATCGCTTTCGACGGTTGGGCTATTGGAATTATAATTTTCATCCTCGGGTTAGGCGGAACGTATATGTATCTAACCAGGAACAAAATACGGCAGAAACAAAAAGCGGGCTCTCAGGCGAGACAAAGGCAGAAAATAAAGTCCTCATCACTAAAAGATGAGAACATAATCAGTCAAAAGCAAAAAGCCGGAGATAATGCAGACCAAAGTCAAACCATGTAAGTTATAAAACGATGGATATAGAAAAAAAGCATCAGAAACAAACCGCTGGAGACAATGCCTCGCAAAATCAGCTAATAGGAGACCATTCCAGTCAAACGGTCATCGGCGAGCAGTATAATGTAACCGTCAGCGGTATGCCTATGCCGGATATAGTCAGATTAACCACCACCGTTTCTGCCGAGGTAACTAAGCTGGCTGTTGACATGTGTACACAAGTTGCCGCAGACAAGGTGCGCTCTAAAATACATGATCTTGAGCAAGTTTGGATACCCCGAATCACAAAAATGGAAAAAGCCGTAGATCATTTAATGGACCCTAAATTTCAGTTTATGCTTCGGGATGCAAATATTACTGCGGCTAAAAGTTCAAGAGAGGAAGATCTCAAAATGCTGTCCGAATTATTAGCCTGTCATATTGAAAAAGGGAGCAATCTAAAGATCGATGCCGGAATAAACCGAGCCATCAGTATTGTTAATGAGGTTGATCTGGATTCTTTGTGCGCCTTAACAGTGGTGCTTACAATCTTGCATATTGCACCTAATAGTAGAGACATTAACGAAGGATTAGCGACATTAAACAAATTATATAATGATCTGCTTATGGTTGATTTGCCTCGCGACAACGATTGGATAGATAATCTGAATATTGTGGGTGCTATAAACCTTTTCAGTGGACATTTTAACAAAATGAAGGACATCCTTCCAATCGTTTTAGATGGCTATATATGTGCTGGAATACAATATGGGAGTAAAGAGCATAAACAGGCAATAGACCTCCTAAAAGCGAATGGCATTCCAAGCGGTTTTTTAGTTCCAAATGTCTTCCTTCCTGAATATTTACGCCTATTCACTACTGGTACCAGTAGAAATGAACCTCAATTAAAGCCGATTATAGAACTATATTCTAAAGATAAGAAATTGCTTGAAACGGCAAAAAACAATTTTATGGATATGTGGGACTCTTATGACATTCTAAAGAAAGTAAAGGATTGGTTTGACGATATACCTACCTTCTTTAGAATAAACAGCGTAGGAAAAGCTTTAGCCCAGACCTACGCAAAAAAATGCTACCCAGGCTTCCCTGACCTGATTTAAACTAATTATTAACATTGTTGCTCATGATATTCAACGAAGAGAATACGATTGAAAAAATGTTGCTGACCAAGGCTGCCCAATGCGGCTGGAAGTATGTAGCGAGCAACGATATTCCCCGCTCGACAGACTCCGTACTGGTAGAGCCGTGGCTGCAGGATGCACTGATCCGGCTGAACGGAATCACGGCCGACCAGGCTGCGCAGGTCATCTACAAGCTGCGATCGGCAATCATGAGCGGAAACTCGCAGGATGAGTTGATTCAGGCCAATGACCGATTCCGCAGGCTGCTCTTCGAGGAGAATTCCGAGCCTTTCGGCGAAAACGGCGATAACATCAACATCCGCTTCTTCAGCGAGAATCCGGCCGAGAACCATTGCGTGGTGACCAATCAGTGGGAGTTTCCCCGGCCGAGCCGCGACGGAGGAAAGCGTCTCGATCTGGTGTTCCTCATCAACGGCATTCCCATGGTCATCGGCGAGGCCAAGACTCCCGTGCGGCCGCAGGTGACGTGGGCCGATGGGGCAAACGACATGCTTCAATACCAACGGAGCATTCCGGAGATGTTTGTGCCCAACATCCTGTGCTTTGCCTCCGAAGGCAAAGAGTTGCAGTATGGCGGTGTAGGGCTTCCGGCGGACAAATGGGGCCCGTGGTTCGCCGACGAGGAGCGTCATCACGGAACCCTGAATGACGTGGAGCACAACTTCCGGCACCTGCTTACTCCGGAGCGATTGATCGACATCTATCGTTTCTACACGGTATTTTCCGCGACATCGACCGGTCGCAAGATCAAGGTTGTCTGCCGCTATCAGCAATATCTGGGTGGAGAGGCCATTGTGCAGCGTGTGTTGACCACGTTCCGCAATGGATATGGCCCAAAGAAGGGTTTGATTTGGCATTTCCAGGGTTCAGGAAAGTCGTGGCTCATGGTATTTGCCGCGCAGAAGCTCCGCAAGCAGAATGAGCTGAAAGCTCCGACGGTCGTGATTGTCGATGACCGTATCGACCTCGAAGATCAGATTACCGGAGACTTTACCCGTGCAGAGATTCCCAACATCGAATCGGCACCCGACAAGGAGTCGCTGGAAAACTTCTTCAAGCAGGATCAGCGAAAGATTCTCATCACCACGATTTTCAAATTCGGCGATGTACAGGGCATGCTGTCCGATCGTTCGAATATCATCGTGATGGTGGACGAGGCACACCGTACCCAGGAGCGGGATTTGGGAACCAAGATGCGCACGGCTCTGCCCAACGCATTCTTCTTCGGACTGACCGGTACGCCGATCAATCGTCGCGACCACAACACCTTTGCGACCTTCGGCGCCGAGGAGGACGAAGAGCGTTACCTCTCGAAATACACCTTCCAGAACTCCGTTGCGGATGGAGCCACCTTGGAGCTGAACTTCAAAACGGTTCCGGTAGAGATGCATCTGGATGAAAAGGCATTGCAGGAGGAGTTCGACGAACTGACCGACCAGATCAGCGAGGAGGAGAAAGCCGAGCTGGTCAAAAGAACCTCGATTGAAGCCTTCTTCACGTCGGACAAACGTATCAACGACGTCTGCAAATACATCGTACAGCATTTCCGCGATTACGTAGAGCCGGCAGGCATGAAAGCGCAGGTCGTGGTATACAATCGGGAGTGCTGCGTCAAGTACAAAAAGGCCATCGATGCGTTGCTGGGGACAGAAGATGCAACAACCATCGTAATGCACACCGCAGGCGACAAAGCCGACCTGTATAAGCCCTACAAACGCTCCCGGGATGAAGAGAAGCGGTTGCTCGACAAATTCAGAGACCCGCTGTCACCCTTGAAGATTGTCATCGTCACATCAAAGCTGCTGACCGGATTCGATGCACCCATTCTGCAGTGTATGTACCTCGATAAACCCATGAAGGATCATACGCTGTTACAGGCGATTTGCCGCACCAACCGCAAATATACCGTGGACAAGAAATGCGGACTAGTCGTCGATTTTGTCGGCGTCTTCGACAACGTGGCCCGAGCGCTTGCATTCGATGAAGAGAGCATCAAGACTATCATCTCAAATATCGAGGAGATCAAGCAACGCATTCCAGAGTTCATCAATGAGTGTATTGCGTTCTTCCCAGGCGTCGATCGCACGGTAGGTGGCTGGGAAGGGCTGCAGGCAGCACAACAGTGCCTGAAAGAGGATGCCGTAAAAACCAATTACGCCCGCCACTTTGCAAGATTGGCGAAAGCATGGGAAACGGTCAATCCAGATCCGGAACTTTTCAAATATCAGACCGATTACATCTGGTTGGCACAGGTATACCAAAGCGTGCGTCCGGTAGGCAACGACGGTGCGCTGATCTGGACTCTATTGGGTGCCAAGACCATCGAAATCATCCATAACAACATCGACACCATCGATATTGGCACGCCATTGGAAGATTTAGTGGTTGATGCCGATGTGATTGATTCTGTAATCAACGACGCCAAGAAAGCCAAAAAGAGAGCTGTGGAGATCGAGAAAATGCTCAGGCTTCGATTGGGTGAGCACAAGGGAGATCCTCGATATAAACATTTTGCCGAAAAGCTGAACGAACTTCGGCAGCGAATGGAGGAGAATCTCATCACAAGCATCGATTTTCTTCGGGAACTTCTGGCCACAGCGCGAGAGCTACTCGAAGAGGAAAAGCGCGAGAATCAACCCGAAGATAAGCGCGCTAAAGCACGCGCAGCCTTAACGGAACTTTTCGAGAGCGTGCGGACACCGGAAACCCCCATCATCGTCGAACGCGTGGTGAACGATATCGATGAAAATGTCGTAGCTATTGTTCGTAAATTCAAGGATGCATTCAAGAGCGTAACGGCACGACGCGAAATTAAAAAGAAGCTTCGCTCTATCTTATGGGTCAATTATCAGATTAAAGATCAGGATATCTTCGATAAAGCATATCAGTATATCGAGATGTACTACTAATAAGATATAATCTCCATTTCATTCCAGTGCGCGATTAGTGTGCTGGAATTTTTATATAGTCAATAAATTCAGTTTAAAAATTCCTACTAAGACACAATCACTAAATGAAACACCTCTTCTCTTTCATTTGGCAAACTATGACAATATTGATATCTTAGCAGAGCTGTTCTGGATATTAAAGATCCCTAAACAGCGACCCCAAAAACTCTTGCTACAATTTAGGCTATACTAACAGTATGAAACATTGTTCAAATACTAACATAAATCAGCGGCTCACTGCTAATGCTCTAAAAGAAATGATTGCCTCTTTCTTACTATCTCGTGATAATAATGGGACTATTGGCTATGAAGTTATGTATGGCAGTTCTCGCCGTGTCGCAGATATGGTTTTCATATCTAAAGGACATTCTTACGCAATTGAGATAAAAAGTGAATTTGACACCACAAATAGACTAGAAAACCAATTACAAGAATACCAGTTACTTTTTGATTATATTCTTATCTTCACCGCTCCTAAGCATCTAGAACCAATAAACGCCATTCTCCCTGAATACGTTGGTCTTTACAGCATTAGCGAATCTGGCATTCAGCAAAAAAAACGAGAAAAAATAAACCGCCACGTACTGAAATCTGAGATGTTAATCTCTATTCCGTCCGCGGCGGTAAAAAACAATTTTTCCATTAAAGGTAAACTGACATCCGATGAAATACGTTCAGTTGTAATGAAGATGTCCTATAAAAGCATCCATAATTATTTTATCAGTTATTATATAGAAAAACTTTCCGTAAGAAGAACTAGAAATAACACTAAAGTACCTACCACACCAATCGATACAGAAGAGGATTATATTATCATTTAATACGTCTAAGTCTCATCAATTGTTGATTCATGTGATTATACATCCTTACACTTATCCAAAAACCTGGAGCACTGGACGGAACGTCTCCATCTGCACATCTTAATATTTCGTCTATTCCCCATTCTCCACGTAAGTCAATTGGGAATTCAGGATCCTTAACCACATCTTCTGCAACCATTACATACGTACGCTTATATTCCGTGGTTCCCTTGGGTCTTCTACGCCAATACACTTTTGTCTTATTAATTAATGAGATTTCAATTTTAGGAATCCAACCTCTTGCCATTACAACCGTATCTTTTCTTATGGGATTAGTTCCTGCATAATCACCATAATACAAGTCCGGAAAATCTATATGCAAATTTTCATGCAGCTTTACCTCTGCATTTGAGATTAGAATTGGGTTCTCATCACTATAGTCTTGTACTCGTTCAGGATATGATGTTGCCGCCACAACAAAACGAGCTTTTCGCCCTTTAAGGATTCGAGTTCTAATATTCTGAATACGTTTTTTACATCTTTTATAAGCCAAAGTAACTGCCGAGTCTTGAAGATAGCCCCCATCAAGTACAATCCAAAGGTTACAGTCTTGAGGCAAATATTGCAATATAAGAGGTAGCTCATCATAGCAATCTTTTGTTTGAATAGAAGAGCGATACATAACTTCTCCACACTCATGTCCCAACAACTCTACTTGCTTTTTAAAATTATTCTCGAAATCAACATCCTCCCAGTTGAACACGATAGCAGGTATTACACTGGCAAAACCATCGTTTCCAATATTAGAAGTTATAAAATGCCTCCAATTTGCGTATCCATCATGAGGGCTATATAATTGAAACACTTCAGTCGACAACAAACTTTCGTCTGTTGTTAAATCAAGAAATACAGTTTGTCCATTTAGATACTCTTTTACTTTTGAAAGGCGGTTTTCAAATGGATGAGAGACTATTTTTTGGGAGCCTTCCGTTCTCGTCCTCTGTCGCCCTCTCGTTAGTTCAATGATAGGCATTATGTCTTTAAGCATAGTAGGAGTCAACTTTGACATTGCTCTAATCTCGGCCTCTCCAGTTTTAATGATAGGAATATACATAATTAATCATTTTTTTTTACACCATATCCTAACTGTTCCAACCTATATTTCATCGCTTCAAGGGAGACATCAAACTTAAAAGCCATTTCTTTCACTGTTTTTACACCGCTCTTCAATAATGCATTAATGTCTGACTCTGGCATTAATAAACGGGCAGCAAATTGGTCTGCCATATACTCCATCGAAGATTTCTGACTACTCCTAAAGAATACGGAATCTTCAAATGATTTTATAGAGTCCCTATGATTCAAATAATGACCTAATTCATGGCCTAAAGTATAGCGTTGGCGAACACTTGGATGCAAAGAATTCACAGTCATTATCCACACACCGTCTTCCTTCGTCAATTTACCAGAAATATCAGATGCTAGCTTTTCGCGTTTGATTATAATATTGGGATACTTCTTTTTAATGAAATTTTCAATATCAAACCTGTTTCCATCCACATAACCCTCCTCAATAGCTTTATTTCGAATACTATCTAAATCTACCAACATTTCTGGCTCCTCAAAATATTCCGTTGAACGAAATTTTCTTGGTTTATTTCCTATAGCTCCCATATTTATGCCTCCTCTATTGAACCGTCATTATCTTTTTCGTCTTCGCTAATTTCCATAAGAACTTCTTTCCTCTTATATTTATCTAGTAGTAAGTGTATTTTACTCCATTCATCTTCACTCAGACGATTTTCCTGATCTATAATACCTTGAATATATACTTCCAATTTTTCTTTCACCACCTGATTTTTTCTTATAACCTCCTCTATATTTTTCTCCATCCGACTATCTATATCATTAATGATATCTCTTAATTTCTGCTTCTCTTGTCCCAGGGTTTCTTCTGCATTACTCCTCCATGCAAAGAAACCGAATAAGTTCAAAATTACCAGTACTGCTGCAAGCACTGCAATTAATGCATTATAATATCCAGATAAGTTAGAAGCATAGTCTTCCGAAGAGACAATTATGCCTTGATCCAACAAATCTTCTATTAAATCTTTCCGCCTAGTGGTTTCGTCTTCGATTACTTTTGCCACATACAAACTATCTTGTTCTGATAGATTTGTTGATAGTAGTTGTGCTAACTGGGAAGGATCGGTATTCACATAATAAGATGAATAACGGAATCCCGGAATAATAAAGGCTACTAAGACAACCACACTCAAAGTAACCAAAGCCCCTAATACTCCACTCCACAAACAGTTCTTTCCAAGATTATATTGATTCGAATCAGCTCCATTATTGTTATCATTTCCAGGGCTTATGCCAGCATCATTATTATCTGCTGTTACCCGCTTAGTATTTTCGTGTGTTAAACCATTAGTTTTAGTCTCATCAGGTTCTGTAGATGTAATATTTGTATCCCTTGCCATAATGTCACTCTTGAGAATGTTTCCCCTCCTAGCTTTTTTCTTCTTATCCTTAATCTTTCTTCCCATTATTTTTTCATTATAATAGGTTCCTATTGTGTCACAAATACCATCCAACTTCCATCCGTTTCATCTCGTTCAACATACTTCTTCTGAATGAGCTGGTCATATAGTTTCTGAATGGCAGCGATGCTAATACCGGTGATTTCTTCAGATCCGCAAGAGTCAATGTTGATCGCGTCTGCATAGCATTAAGTATTTTCGCGTAATTAAGCATTCAAAATGTGATTCGTTCCCATTATATACCATACATTTTTATTTCATCACTTACAAACAACATATTGATAATAGAATCATTAAAATACTTCAAAAACGGCCAGATATCCGTAATTTCGACATAAGCACCATCTCTAGGAACAAGGCCCACTTCAAGATTAGCTTGATGAAGAGTCTCCAAGTATTCACTCTTCTTACGACTACGAACTATCACCATTGGATAAATATGACGAGTTAGTATTTAGTATAAAGTTCACCATCAGTCTGACAATACGACCTGTTCCATCTTCAAAAGGGTTGATAGGTAGATATCGGAAATGGAACAATGCAGCCAACTCCACAGGAGCGAGTTTTCCTCTCTTTTTCTGCCTGATTATACCAAGTCACCAAGTCTACCATCAAGCTAAGAGTTTCTTCCGGTGACGCATATTCAGATTCGATCACCATAGCGTGTAATGACATTATTAGACCTTGTTTTATATTGTTCTACGTGTATTACACAACTTCGTCTGTACACTACTAGGGAAAACCAATATAACATGTAATACTCACGCAACAACGCCTGATGTAATTTCCGAATAAAGTTCTCCGTCAATGGTACCCCCCCCTCTCGCTTCCTCTATCATCATACGCAGTCCAATATTGCTTACTGCCAACCCCAAAACATTTCTCACATCAGCCCCTCCAATCACTATTCCAAAGAGTAACAAAATTTCCATCTAACCATATGTCAATATGTCGCCTTCCATATAATTGTTGTTGTAGTTGAAATCCACAGTGAAACAACGGCTGGGAGCTCTCGCTATATTTTTTCAGATAATGGCTGTATTTCTTGTCTTGCTGTTAAAGCCTTCCTTATAAATATTTCATATACCTCCTAATTTATCATCATGTACTACAAAAATACAAAATGTTTTCAACATGATTGTATAAATTGTATATATAACTTATTCATCATTTCCTATAATAAATGCTTGATAAACAGAAATTACCCTAATGAAATTTCCACGAATCTATCTTCAATTTTACAGCTTCTTCCGATGCAAAAAACACAAACAGACCCAATTTTCGTGGACGGAGTACATTATGATCAGAAAAGGCTATTTCTGTCTATTTTTCCCTCTGTTTGGAGTGCAAGTATAAAATTTAAATCGTCATTGTGAAAGATAAGTCAATCTTTGAGATTCCTATCTCCCAAGCAGTAGAATATTGAAAATGATTATAAATAGCACTCGTGAATATAAACGTGAAAATTCTCACATCAGGGTACACAAGAGTCTTAAACAAAAATAGTTTCAATCTACAAATCTATTTCACCCACCGGATCAATCAGTAGACCCCTCACCCAAAAACTGCTCAAAGAATAGATTGCCGTAAGTCAACAGATAAAATTAAGAAAAAATGCTAAATTTGTATAAAGTAATAGTCAGATACTCTGGTCCGTATTCACTTAAAGCAAAAACATCACCAGACTGAGCCCAAAAACCTCATCATGCAGGAGAGCCCCATATCGAACCAACTGGCCGAAACCGGATCCGCCAAGCCGTCGAATACGACCCGCGCAAGCAGTCGCTCTTCGCTTCGGTATGGTCCGCTGCGTTATGCGGTTGTGGATGTTGAGATTGGACTGACAGACCACCGGATCCACGACATCGGGGCGCTCCGCTACGATGGGGCTATCTTCCATAAAGCCTCAAAAGAGGAACTGCTACCCTTCCTCGAGCGTGTGGAGTATCTCTGCGGGCACAACATCATACACCACGATGCCAAATACCTCTTCGAGGATCGACAAATTCCCTGGCGGCTGGTCGACACGCTTTACCTCTCGCCCCTGCTCTTTCCCGAACGTCCCTATCATCGGCTTGTAAAGGATGATAAATTGGTCAGCGACCAGATGAACAATCCGGTCAACGACTGTGAGAAGGCCCGTGATCTGCTTCTGGACGAGATGGCCCGTTGGGATGCATGGCCCGAACAGAAACAGAGACTTTTTGCCGCGCTGCTGAGGGGGCAGCCGGAGTTCGACGGATTTCTCGATTTGATGGGAGCCGGCCCGAAGGATTGCAACCTCAGCGAACAAATCGCCTCCGTCTACCGAGGTCGCATCTGCCAAAATGTCGAACTCGAACCATTGATCGAACACTACCCCTGCGAACTGGCCTATGCATTGGCGTTGATCGACACAACCGATCACCGCTCCATCACGCCGGGATGGGTATTGCACAACTACCCGAGCGTGGAGTTCGTCATCAAGAAGCTGCGCCATACCCCCTGCCTTACAGGCTGTGCCTACTGCAACGCCCAACTCGACGTCCACCGCAGCCTCAAGTCGCTGTTCGGTTACGATGCCTTCCGCACCTACGAAGGTGAACCCCTCCAGGAGCGGGCGGCACAGGCGGCCGTCGAAGGACGTTCGCTGCTGGCGATCTTCCCGACCGGTGGCGGAAAGTCACTCACCTTCCAGCTGCCGGCTCTTATGGCAGGACTCTCGGTCCACGGGCTCACGGTGGTGATCTCACCCCTGCAGTCGCTGATGAAGGACCAGGTGGATAACCTCGCCGAACGAGGCATCACCGAGGCCGTCACCATCAACGGCATGCTGGATCCCATCACGCGGGCTCTTGCCATCGAAAAGGTGCAAGATGGAACAGCCGCGCTGCTCTACATCTCGCCCGAGATGCTCCGCTCGGCAACGATCGAACGCATCCTCCTCGCCCGCAACGTCGTCCGTTTCGTCATCGACGAGGCCCATTGCTTCTCGTCGTGGGGTCAGGACTTCCGGGTCGATTACCTCTATATCGGCCACTTCATCCGCAAATACCAGCAGAAAAAGGGAAGCAAACTTCCGATCCCGGTCTCCTGCTTCACGGCCACGGCCAAACAGAAGGTGATCCAGGACATCCGCGACTACTTCGAACAGACGCTGGATCTGAATCTGGAGCTCTTCGCTTCGAAGGCCACACGCACAAACCTGAGCTACTCGGTGCTGCACGTCGACAACGACGAAGAGAAATACCTGCGGCTGCGTGAACTCATTGCCGACTCACAATGCCCAACCATCGTCTATGTCTCGCGAACCCGCCGAACCCGGGAGTTGGCTTCACGTCTCACGCACGACGGCTTTCGGGCCCTTCCTTTCAACGGCAAGATGGATTCCGACGAGAAGATCACCAACCAGGAGGCCTTCATGAACGACCAGGTGCGCATCATCGTCGCCACGTCAGCCTTCGGCATGGGTGTGGACAAGAGCGACGTGGGGCTGGTGGTCCATTACGACATCTCCGATTCGCTGGAGAACTACGTCCAGGAGGCGGGACGCGCCGGCCGCAACCCCCATCTGCATGCCCGCTGCTACGTCCTCTACGGTGACAACGACCTGGACAAACACTTCATCCTGCTGAACCAGACGAAGCTGAGTATCGGCGAGATCCAGCAGGTATGGAAGGCCGTGAAGGAGCTCACGCGCCAGCGCATGCGGGTCAATTCGTCGGCACTGGAGATCGCGCGTCAGGCCGGTTGGGACGGTTCAGGCTCCGACATCGAAACCCGGGTACGAACCGCACTGGCGGCACTCGAACAGGCCGGCTACCTCGAACGGGGCAACAACGTTCCCCACGTCTACGCCACGGGCATCACCGTGCGGAATCTCGACGAAGCCCGGCGACGACTGACGGCCTCGCCGCTGTTCGACAGCAAGGAGACCGAACAGGCGGTCCGCATCATCAAGTCACTCATTTCGAAAAAGTATATTGCCAAGGCGCAGGACTCGGAGGCCGAATCGCGAATCGACTACCTGGCCGATATTCTGGGCATGAGCAAACGCGAGGTGATCTCCGCCGTGGAGCGCATGCGCCAGGAGGGGATCCTGGCCGACAGCAAGGATCTGTCAGCCTACCTGCTCGGAACGGGCGATTCGGAACGCAAGTCGCAACAACTGCTCGAACGCTTCATCCAGCTCGAACGCTACCTGCTCCACCGCATCCCGGAGGAGGGGCTCTGCATCTCCTGCAAACAGCTGAACGAGGATGCCATCCAGGAGGGAATCAGCACCTCGAAGGAGAAGGACATCCGCACCCTGCTCTATTTCCTTACGGTCAAGGGATACCTCCGCAAACAGGAGGATGCGGATCACAACCTACAGCTTCGGCAACAGACCGACCTGCAGTCGACAGAAGCCAGATTCGATAAACGGGCCGAGATCTGCCGCTTTGCTATCGGTTGGCTCTACCGCCAGGCCGCCGAGTTATCGCGTACGCTCGCGCAACCCAACGCCACCGGACAGGAGCACACCGTCGCGGACAATGCCGTGCAGTTCTCGATCGTCGAGTTGCTGAATCAATTCAAGGCCGATAACCGGACGATGCTCTTCGGGCGGAACGACCTGCAGCTGGGCGAGGTCGAGGAGGCACTCCTCTATCTCTCGAAGATCGGAGCACTGAAGCTCGAAGGAGGCTTCCTGGTTCTCTACAACGCGATGGACATCCGCCGGATCAAAGACAACAAGTCACGCTACAAGGTCGACGACTACCGGCTGCTCAATGCCTTCTACAAGCAGAAGATCCAGCAGGTCCACATCGTGGGCGAGTATGCCAATCTGATGGTCAAGGATTACAACGCGGCGCTGCAGTTCGTACAGGACTACTTCCAGATGGACTACCGGCGCTTCATCGCGAAATACTTCCGCGGCGAGCGCATCAACGAGATCCAGCGCAACCTGACGCCCCAGAAATACGAACAGCTCTTCGGGTCGCTCTCCCCTCGACAGATGGAGATCATCTCCGACAAGGAGTCCCACTGCATCGTGGTTGCGGCTGGACCCGGTAGCGGCAAGACCCGTGTGCTGGTCCACAAACTGGCATCGCTGCTCCTGCTCGAAGATGTCAAGCATGAACAGTTGCTGATGCTCACCTTCTCGCGTGCGGCGGCCACGGAGTTCAAACAGCGCCTGATGGCGTTGATCGGCAATGCGGCCCACTTCGTCGAGATCAAAACCTTCCACTCCTATTGCTTCGACCTGCTGGGGCGTATCGGCAACCTCGAAGATGCCCAGGACATTGTCTCGCGGGCTGCCCGGATGATCGAACAGGGGGAGGTCGAGCCCAACAAGATCGGCAAGACCGTACTCGTCATCGACGAAGCACAGGACATGGCCGCCGACGAGTATGCCCTCGTAACGGCGCTGATGGCCCGTAACGAGGAGATGCGCGTCATCGCCGTGGGTGACGACGACCAGAACATCTACGAATTCCGGGGGTCTGACTCCGGCTACATGTTCCAACTGGCCCAACGACCCGGAGCTCGCCTCATCGAGATGACCGACAATTTCCGCAGTGCCCGTCATCCGGTCACCTTTGCCAACGAGTTCGTCCAATCGATCCCCGGACGGATGAAGCACACGCAGATCCAATCAATGCGGCACGAAGAGGGATGGGTTGGCGTCACCTGCCACACCTCGGCAATCATGTACCGCCCGCTGGTCGACGAACTGCTCCGTAACCGTCATGCAGGCACCTCGTGCATCCTCACCCAGACGAACGACGAGGCGGTCATTCTGACCGGTCTTCTGCGCAAGGAGGGCGTCCCGTGCAAACTGATCCAGTCGATGGATGGCTTCCGCTTTTGGAACCTCTCCGAGATGCGATACTTCCTCCGATACCTGGACAAACGGGTGACGACACCCGTGATTCCGGGCGAGCTCTGGGAGGAGGCAAAGCGCGCCATAAGTAAGACCTACGCGCGGAGTCAGAATATGGACCTTGTGAAGCGCTGCTTCGAACAGTTCGAGCATCTCAACCAAACGAAATACATCAGCGATTTCAAGGAGTTCGTCTTCGAATCGTCGATGGAGGATTTCTGCGATGTTTCGGGCTCCGAGGTGGTGATATCAACCATTCACAAAGCTAAAGGGCGCGAGTTCGACGACGTCTACATGCTTCTAACCGACAACTACACCAAGAATGCGGAGCTGAAGCGCCGCTACTATGTGGGAATCACCCGTGCCAAGAACCGTCTGTTCATTCATACCAACGGACACTGCTTTGACCGTCTGACGGCCGACCGCCACGACCGCGATGATCGGAGCTATACCCTGCCCGAAGAGATCGTCCTGCAACTCTCCCATCGGGATGTCTATCTGGAGTTCTTCAAGGGGATCAAACGCGAAGTGCTGGCACTGCAGAGCGGCGATCGACTGCAATACCGCGACTTCACGCTCTATACTGAGAAGACGGACCGTCCCGTGGCCAAACTTTCAGCCCGGATGCAGAAGACACTCACCGATTGGTTTGCGAAAGGCTATCGGGTCAAATCCGCAACTGTCAGCTTCATTGTGGCCTGGAAACCCAAGGATGCCCCGAAGGAGGAGCCGGAGACTGCCGTTCTGCTGGCTGACCTTACCCTCACCTTTGATTGAAGATCCGACAAAAGTTGGCTTCCCAAAGACAGTTTTTCTCTTTTCCCCTCTGCTTGAAAGAAGATGATGAAAAATCGTTATTCTTTGTTTTTGCAAAAAAATTTTATAGCCCGAAGACCAACAGGAGCTAAGCCTCTTTCAAATTTTAATACCTCCAACTGTCAATATCTAAAAAATTTATAAGTGGCGCTACTATGCTCGTATATAATTGACTTATACTCTATTCTTTAATTGGCCGTCTTACATTTTACGCAGTGGAATACGTATTTTTACGCACTGATGTCAGAAACTCACCTCCGACTTACCCAAGATGACGGACGGCCCCCAATATCCGTGAATCCATCCTCGATTTTACAGCCCATTTTGGCGAAATAAGCCCCGGCATGCCCTTTCTTTGTAGACGGGGTGTGCCGGGACTCGAAAGGGCTGTTTTTGCCTCTTCCCCCCTCTGTTCGGAGGGAGGCAATGAAAAAAATCGTTAAATCGTCGATTTTTTTACGAAAACAAATAAATCTTTAAGGCCCCATCTTGAGTTGCAATCCACCTCATTATTAATCGAAAACACCTCTTGCTCCTAATCATATTTGTCTATAACAGATGATATCTGTTAAACAACAATAGGATTAGATTATTTTATCGGCAATAATTGAATCGTTTTATTTATTAGTAAAATTACTATCTTTGATGAAGATTGAATATCGATAATGCCCCCCATAGCGAAATAAGGGATAAATATTTGTACACAGTTAAAGGCCCAATAAAAGTATAATTATAAAAATTAAATAATAACAACTTATGATTTCACTTTCAGCAGAACAAAAAAATATAGAATTGATGTTTTGTTCCACAACAGAACAGTACATAGTGCCTGAATACCAAAGACCATATTCTTGGACATTTGATCAGTGCGCGGATTTATTTCGCGACTTAAAAAGTGCATATGACGATAAAGAACAGTATTTTCTAGGTAACATTATAATTGCGCGAAGTAAAGATTATGACATGACCGGCCAAAACTTCATCGTCGATGGTCAGCAACGCTTGATTACAATATGGATGCTCATCAAAATACTATCGCTTTGGTTAGAAGATATTAACACTCTTCGCTCTGCGCTTTCCATTGTACCTTGGAAAGGTTCTACAAACGAACCGAAAATAAAATCTTTAATCTTTGAGAATAAAGATAACGATGCAATTAAAGAAATATCATCATATACGAAGGATGTATTGGAATCTCGTTATGATGAATTAACATCAAAATCCAATGTTCTCACCGAGAATAAGTGTAAAACACTATTTGAGGCCAATATGCTATACTTATATGAACAACTTAAGTATTCTGGCCTATTAACCAATGAGCCTGAACTTACCCTCTTCGCTCAATTTTTGATGAAACGCGTATCAATGCTTCCTATTGTTCAGACAGCAGATAATGAAATAGAAGCTAATGATAAGGCTCTTACAATATTTGAGACAATAAATAATAGAGGCTTAGATTTGGAAGATGCGGATATTTTCAAAGCCCGATTATATAATAGCGCATCAACAGAAAATCAACGAGAGGATTTTATCAGTCAATGGGTGGATTTTAAGTCTGTATGCAATGAATTGAAGTTATCAATCGATGAGATTTTCCGTTTTTATTCTCATGTTGTCAGAGGCCGTAATGGGATTACTACAAGCGAAAAGAGACTTCGAGACTTTTTCACAAATGACCCGCGCTCTCCATTAACATACTCTTCATATGACGCAGTACTAACAGATTTATATAAGATTCTAGACGCAATTAAATATATTAGAAGAACATCATGTGAAGGGGGAATCGATGAACCGGGGCCATGGCTGCAAGTACTGAACGAATATACCAACCAGTACCCAATGTATGCCACAATAGTCTACGTATTTAACCATGAGATCGAATTGCCAAATGAGAAAAAGGCTTTTGTAAATTTTCTGCAATCATTGATTCGCTATTGTTTATATACGGGAAGTACTTCTTCTGTCAAATTTGGCATATATCCAATAATAAAGCAAATCAGTCAAGGTGATACGATCGATGACTATTGTCGGAGTGATATCTCAACTGAAACATTTGATCATCTTGGCAGATTGAAGAATGCATACGCCCTACTTGCATATCTTTTGGACACTCAAGCTGCAATACCAAAGAAATATAACATTGACAAGATCGTAAATTTACGTGATGAAGACTTACTTGATGATGGATGGGCCCATAACAACCTAAACGATATCTGCAATAGCATTGGTAATCTTGTTGTATTGGACATTCCCAAAAGATATATCACATACAAAGATAAATATCAATATTATAAGACATCAAAAAATAACTACGTAACTTCAATCTTAAATTCCTCTAAATTCAGTTATAATGATTGGGAAATGAGGAATAATCATATGAAAAACTTATTAGTTAATTTTTTCTTAGGAACAGACAATGAATAAATTATATCTTAAAAACTTTAAAGCTTTCTTCAATCCGGTAGAAATAGATTTTGACTCCAAAAATGCCTTAATATATGGGGAAAATGGCAGCGGAAAAAGTTCAATTTACGAAGCAATAAGATTATGGTTTTATACTAATAAAATTTTTTCCCAAAGATGTGATAATAGACTAACTTCTCCTGCTGATATTCAAAATAACCGGAAAGATATTCTTGATTCATACAACCATCAGAAATTACCAGGTACTAGATTCACCATGACTCTAGATGGAATACCGTATTCAGATTCGACAACTCCTACCGGTTATAATGTTTGCATGATTAATCGGACAAATTTGGAAATTGGGGACTCAATTGAATTAGTTGATTTATTAAAAACTACTTTAGTTGGCATAGATGATCCTTCTGAATTCATAACAACAAAACAGGGCGATATAAAAGAACTTATTAATACAACTATTTCTAAAGAATTTAATGAACCTAACATAGAAGTTAACCTACTCTTTGAGAGGCCCAAATGGTATTTGACAATCAAAGACAATCAAAGACAACTGCAAAGTAGCCGCGATCTTTCAGTATTCTATAATGAAGGTAAACTCCATATCATTATACTAATATTTCTATTAACTGCTGCACAACTTAATGAGAAAAGAGAGCCTAACAAACTTTTAGTTTTAGATGATATTATTACAAGTTTAGATGCTGCGAACAGAACATTTCTTATCAAATACATTCATGATTATTTAGGAGATTGGCAAAAAATCATAATGACACATAGTCCATCATTTTTTAATCAAATCGATAATTTTTTCAGGAAGATTTGGAGGGAAGATAATAAATGGAAATCATATAAATTACTGGAACATAAGGATGAGTCTAGTATTTATACAATCGACGACCTTCTCACCGGGAAAGAACTACGAAAACAATTCGAAAGAAGAAGACGTCCAAATTCTTTACCCAATGATATTAGAAAGCGATTTGAATATTTGGTTGCAGAATTGTCAGGATTGCTAAGTATAGGTGGAATTACCGAGACAGGGCAGATCATAAAAGCGATTAATGCATCAAAAGACTACTACTACTATTTCGATAGATCTACTAAATCCGGCCGCAACACATTTGACATGGTAGATGAAATTATTTCTAATATAAACGCTTCTCCTACATGTACTCTCAAAACGAATTTAGAGACAGTCATTAATAAATACAAGAGTCAAACGGAACTAACAAAATTACATGAGATACTGCAATCACTTATGATATACCAAAAAGTAACAATGCATGCAGGATCGCATTCATCTGGGCTAATGACACCATTGACTACATCAGAGATGGATCGTTGTATTTCTCTTATTCAATATTTGGAGATACTAATGGGCCAATTAGTAGAACATGATATGTATAGTTTTTAATAATATCATGCTCTAAAACGGTAGTGTTTCAAAAAGTGTGTCTGGATAGGCGCCTTCAGATTCCTCAGATATGCAAATATAGCGATTCTTGTTTTCAGATCCACACGCCGCGGCGTGTGGATCTTATTTTTGTGTTATAGTCTTCACTCGGGGAATAATTCCCGGTCCAAGTCGATCCGCGGCACCGGTCTTAGGTAGGATTTCTTATCCATGGCCGTTTTACCC